>OLWA01000037.1_pt1 | contig 148455 bp, 106 predicted proteins | sample 1673251 | NCBI WGS metagenome assembly OLWA01 (sample SAMEA3178937, study PRJEB25190) | human gut metagenome | biome: human gut; feature: human-associated habitat; material: faeces | place: Austria | collected 2013 | reverse complement strand
CTCAGCCGCCGTTAAATCCATCTCGTCCATGTCAAGTCTCACATTCACATGATGCTTCGCTTCGTGGAGTTTGGACAATAAACATACTGTCTCCACATGATACGTCCACGGGAACATATCCACCGGCTGGCACCGCTCCACCCGGTAGCCATGGCTTGTAAGATACTTCAAATCCCGTGCCTGGGTGACTGGATTGCAGGAAATATAGACCACACGCTTTGGAGAAAGCTGTAGCAGTGAAGATAGGAAAGCCTCATCACTTCCGGCACGAGGCGGATCCATGAATACCACATCGGCAGTCTCGCCCTGTGCTGCCATCTTGACCATGAATTCTCCGGCGTCCTCATTGTAAAATGTGATATTTTTCATGTTATTGCGCTTCGCATTGGTCACGGCATCACGCACCGCATCACGGTTCACTTCCACACCAATGACAGAGCCGGCTTTTCCTGCTGCTGCCATGCCAATGGTACCAATGCCGCAATACGCGTCGATTACCTTTTCTTTTCCGGTCAATCTGGCAAACTCGATAGCTTTGCCATAAAGGATTTCTGTCTGCACCGGATTTACCTGATAGAAGGACTTTGGTGAAATCCGGAAAGTACACCCGCAGAGTTCATCCCGGATAAATCCTTTCCCATATAACACTTTTTCTCTCTCCCCAAGGATCATACTGGTCTTTCTGTCGTTGATATTAAGGACAACCGTTGTAATCTCCGGATGCTCTTTTCTGAGTGCTTTTACGAAATTATTAGACGATGGAAGGATTGGTGATCCAAGCACCAGAACCACCATAATCTCTCCGCTTTTAAACCCTCTTCTGATCAGCACATGACGGAACAGGCCATATCCTGTATCTTCATCGTAGGTTTTGATCTTAAAAGATTTCAAAAGTCCCCGGATCGTCCGGATGATCTCCTGACTCTTTTTGTCTTCGATCAGACAGTTTTCAACAGGAACGACCCGGTGTGTCTTCGCTTCATAGGTTCCGGATACGATATTTCCCTTTCGGTCCCTGTCGAATACGGCGTGTACTTTATTTCTGTAATAATACGGATTCTCCATTCCGATGATCGGTTCTACTTTTCCGTATTTTGACAACAGAGCGTTCACCATTTTCTGCTTCTTTTTCAGCTGCTCCTTATATGGCACTCCCTGATACTGGCATCCTCCGCATTTTTTTGCCACTTTACAGGCTTCCGGTTCTGTCTGTTTTTTCTTTTCTTCCATTTTTTACCCTCTCTTCTTTTTTCATTCTTTTCTCAAAAGAGATCCGGCATATTATCCAGATACAACTCTTCTCTGACCTGGAGATGGTAATATGCTTTTTTTGTATCTGATGTATTCATTCTTATAACCCTTTTAATCGTTCAGATCCGTCTGGAATCTTGATAAATGTTCATACGGCAGGATCAGTCTCCCCCTGTATAATCCACATCCGTCATTGATGAGACTATTATTTGCCGCAGCAAACATATTGACTTCCAGATCCTTCAGTTCCAACCCCAGAAGCCGCATTCCTCTTTCGTATGCCTCATCAAAATAAATGCATTCTCCTTCCGGAATAGCTTCTCTTCTTGCCCTGACTCTTTCCTGTTCCTTCTCGTAGGCCTGGTGATTTGCCGCTCCAATCTCCGCTATATCATCCATCTTCTTTGTCCGCAGTTGTACTTCCATGTAACTTCTCGAACAGTTATCATAAAACGTGATGTGGAGTGATTGATAGCTGCCTCCGCTTCCATTGGAAATATAATCCCGATAATAAGGTTTCACCGCCTCATCCATAAAAGGAGATGTACTTTCAAGCACCCCTTTTGCAGGTTCTGCCGTAAATCCTCTTTCCTCCAGAAATCCCGGAAGAACATTCGCGATCCTGTATAAATACTTGATTTCCTCTTCTTCTCGCAGTTTGTCATCCTTGATATGGCATTTTGGAAGAGAAATTACCAGACGGTATGCGATAATATCCCGAAAACAGCTCAGTTTTTCTTTTAAATCTGCCACAGCCGGATATGTTCCATGTTCCTCATAATAATTATAAATGTATTCTACAATGTAGCCGTTGAATTTTTCTTCTGTACGTATCAAAGATTTGATTCTTCCACGAAATGTAAAGGCGAGAAATGGAAATTCTTTTGCCATGTACTTGTAAAATTCCCGGATTTTCTGTGACTGGGAAGTCAGGAAATCGTTGTGCTCCAGCATTTCCTGTACTTGAAGGAGACAATTGCTATGCACAAGGTCGATTTCATTATGTGTCCGCTTTGCTTCTTTTCTCAAATCTGTCATATAATTTTGTATAATTTTAAAGATCGTATCCCCGGAATATAAATAATCGTTTAATGTAACCATACTTGTCACCTCGCTCCAAAGAGCATACTTTCTCGTAAATTGTAATTACGCAAATTATTTTATACATATTCTAACAAACTTTCACAATTTAGCAAGAGAAAGTTTTCAATAGAATGCAACAAAAAAGGCCAGTACTGGATCAGAATAATCTCCGTACTGGCCTTTTCGCATACGGAATCTGGCAGCATTTTAAGATTCCGCATGTTCCGTATCATAATAAAATTGGAGGACTTTATCTATGATAACAGTTATTGCATATATTTTATAAAACGCTTCAGTAAAAAGCATTTCATAACAATGATGATTGATTATGCAGCAGTTACCGTTACATTGCCGTCTGCCACTTCAAAGTGGTAGGTTCCGGCAACTAATTCCATCTGCTGTGTTTCGATTGAATTGTGCTGTGCAGCACCCATTATGGTTACGCCGTCGCAGGCTGTTACGTCACCGGATACTGGCAGGTATAAGGTTGCGGAGGTGTTTGCAGGAACGGTTACATCGTAAGATGTCATCACACCGTCAGCTGCGGTCCAGCCGCTCTTGATGGTTCCATATACGGAATCATAGCTTCCCTTTGCCTCTGTGAAATCACCGCCAACAGTAGGCTGCAGGATAAAGTGCTGATATCCTGGCTGTAACTCATCAGCTTTGATTCCAAGCTGGTAAGCAACCATCCACTCATAAACCGCACCAAGTGAATAGTGGTTGAAGGAGTTCATGCTGTTGTTTCCGTTGAAGCCAAGCTCGTTGGTATATCCATTCCAACGCTCCCAGATACTGGTTGCGCCCTGAGTTACCGGATACAGCCAGGAAGCATAATCTGTAGACTCAAACAGCTTGTAAGCAGTGTCGTTCAGACCATAATCGGAAAGTGCATTCAGCAGGTTTCCGGTTGCATTAAATCCAGTTGTCAGAGTATAAGGAACAATCGGCATTCCGTCACTGTCCTCACCAGATGCTTCTGCAATGGAAGCATTATAATTTTCCAGAACTTTTTCCAGATTCTCATCGCTTACTACATGGAAACGAAGAGGTGTTGCATAGGAAGCCTGGGTATCCTGGATCTCACCCTTGGTGTTCTTTGTTTTTCCGGTATCCGGGTCAATGAAGAATTCATTCCATGCTTCTCTTGCAGTTGCAGCTGCCTCACGATAGCTCTGTGCTTTTTCTGTATCACCCATAGCATCGGCAAGTACTGCTGCCTGATCCAGACAGTTAATATAAAGAACATTCCCAAGCATTACGCCGTCAGTGGGAATTCTGGAAAGGTGATCACAAAGTGTACCAGTCTCACCAGTCAGTCTTGCATCTTCCTGCTTATCACCGTTCTCATCCTTGTAGGTCATTGGAGTAGAAGCAAGGTGATCTACGTATGCATAAATGTTATCAATGTTGTCTTTTACAATGTCAAGTTTTCCTGTCTGCATATACAGATTGTAAGGAATAGTTACAACCAGGCAGTTCCAGGTAATACCAAAGCTCTGTCCGTTGTGCGGGATCTTGTCATCTGCTTCCAGATCATAAGTTACAAATGCCGGGCAATACTGGGAAGACATTCCGGTCTCACCGCAGTCCGCGCGAACAGTATCCATCCACTGGCGCATGAAGTTGTAAGTATCGGCTACATAGGAACCAGACAGTGCATAAATCTGCGCATCTCCGGTCCATCCCATACGCTCGTCACGCTGCGGGCAGTCTGTTGGAATGGAAATGTAGTTGCTGGTTGTGGAGTTTGTGATGTTTGTAAACAGCTGGTTGGTCAGCTCATTGGAGGACTCATACTCAGCGCTTGCATCCAGTGAGGAAAGTACCTGCATCTTGATGCAGTCTGCCGGAAGCTCCTCATCAAGGCCTGTGATCTCAATGTAACGATATCCGTGGAAGGTAAGATCCGGTGAAAATACGTTCTCGCCCTCTTTCATAGTATAGAAATCGGTTACCATCGCGGTACGGTAGTTCTCAACCATCAGCATTCCGTCAACGCCTTCGCTGGTGTACTCATCCAGCTCCGGATAAAGAATCTCAGCAAAACGAACGGTTAAGGTCTCGCCTGGTTTTGCATACTCTTCCGGAATTGTGATAACCGGAACACCGGAAACATTTTCGCCCATGTCGTAGATATAGGAACCGGAGCCTTCTTTGGTTTCGCCAAGAGCTTCTTTTACATCATTGGTACGGATTACGTGAACCGGATCGTCATAGCGGGAAACCAGCTGATAATCTGCAAACTGTTTTCTTGTCTCGATTTCAGAGGAAGCTGTCCATGCAGAGTCATCATATCCAGCCTCTGTCCAGCCTTCTACTGCTGCCTCTTTGGTAGCGTCGTATCTTTCTCCCTGGAAAAGAGATGCCAGACGTACCGGGCCATCGTTGTAGTAGGTCCAGCTGCCGTCATCGGTTACAACGACGTCACTGGAGCCGTCTGTATAGTTGACAACCAGTTTTGCCATAAGGGCTGGCTGATCGCCATAATAGTTATTATTCAGGCATTCAAATGTGGTCATTCCTGTCCACCAGCCCTCGCCAAGGATTGCACCCATTGCGTTTTCCCCGGTCTGAAGGTAATCGGTTACGTCATAAGAGTTGTATGCCAGAATGGAATCGTACTCTGTGGAGCCTGGATTGAACCATTCATCTGGTGCCACTTCCTGTCCGTTAATGTAGAAATCATAGATACCCTGTGCGGTCAGGTAAAGCCTTGCGGACTCGATCTCGGATTTTGCTTCGAAATCGGTACGCACCATAGGTGCTGCCGCATAGGAGGGATCTGCATATCCAAGAACACCTGCGTCACCGCCATTTACAGTAATTGTATTTCCATCTACAGTTACGCCGTCCATTCCGTCAAAAATAGAATAGGTTGCACCGGTTTCTGCGTCCAGAAGGGTTCCGGTTGCATATCTTCCGCCGTTTTCAATTTTGTAATTTGTAAATGTGGCAGTGTCGCCTGCATTTGCTGCAAAACCTACGGAATTCAGGTTCGGGAATGTATTTCCATTTTCCATGGTATTAACCAGGATATCATCGCCCACTTTTGTACCGTCTACGGTAATAGTCAGTGTACTTGCGGTACAGAAGATGTTGATGGTGTGCGCTTCGTTTTTGTTCTTGTCTGTAATCAGAGTGTTCAGATCTTCGTCATCTTCAATGGTAAAAAATGGAGTGGACGGATCGTCATCTTTTGCATAGCCCATGCGGTAAGCATTGATTTTGGCTCCGCCGTTTGCGCCTACGCCTGACAGGTCAAGCTCTACGCGGACGTAGTTCTCGCCTTCCTGCATTTCACTGTTGAATACCTTGTTTTCCAGACGGAAGTCATCTGCGCCAAGAATAAAGGAGGCTGCGTTGCTGCCTTCTGCTACCTGTACATCTGCGGTAATATTGAATACTGCCTTGGATGCGGCATCAAGCTGAAGTTCGCCTGCACCGATCCACTTCGCTCCATCCCAGGAAGCTGTGGAAGTATCCATCAGACCTGTTTCAAAGGTTGCATTCTCAGACTGGATGGTGTTGTCATTGTTGTCGGTTACGGTTACCGTCCAGCTGTATTTTGTTGCCGGAGTCAGCCCGCTTCCTTCGTATTCAATCTCGTTGGATTTACTGCTTTCCACTACACCGGAATCCCATACTACATTTCCTTCCGGATCCTGTACTACGATCTGGTAAGATTTCTGGGCTGCGCCAATCTCTCCGGACTGCATCTGCCAGGAAAAAGCAGGCTGCTGTGCATCAACACCAATTGGATTGGTACGCCCCTGGGTTTCCAGATTTACGATTGCAGTTTCCGCGGATACTTCTGCTGCCGCGTCCTCTGCCATTACACTCACCGGACCGTTTCCTACCATAAGGGTAACGCCCATGAATGCAGCGAGCACTCGTTTCATACTCATGAATTTTCCTCCTCGTTTTTGTGATACTTTGTTGCATATATTTTGCCTGTGCAGCCTTTTGGAAGCTGCGCTTACATGTTCTTTCAGATGAGATGGCATCCATTATCTGGCTGCCTTTTCCCATCTTATTTAGTTAATATTGTAGCATTTTCACAGTGAAATGGTTATTTTTTACGCAAAGTGCGCATATTCGTACGCAAACTGAAATTTGACAGGAATTTTATATGTAAAATTTCACTATATTGTGTATTCAAAATATATCTAGTACATCGAAAATTAAGTATCTGCTATATTGACGCAGAATGATTTTCTCATATGCAAGGCGGAGGAATGAGGCGTAGCGGCGGCTACGGCGATTGACGACAACGCGGCATATGAAAAATCAGACCCTTTCAACCGATATCGCACAACCTTGCAGTTTTCTGACATAACCTTAAGCAAAAAAGGTACCTTTCTTTTTACAGAAAAGTACCTTTCCCACTCTATCAATTACCACGCAGTTTTACCTGTAGCAATCAGGCTATCGATGTCCATATATGCATTTTCAATTGCTTCTGTATGATATATTTCATACATATTATACACAAAATCCGTAAGCTTCTTCTCATCCAGTATCCGCAGTACTTCAGCCGCAGTTGTTCCTTTATACTGTGCATAACTTTCCAGCAGATATGTGAAAAATCTAAATTCCTTACTCAAATTTCATCCCCCCTCAAATAAAGAGAATTTCCAGGATCTCCAGTTGCTTCCTCCGCTTCCCAAATGTCATATACCGCCAGAGGACTGAAATACCATAGTTTCATATCATCATCTTCCAACATTTCATGAGTTTTAGAATTAAGGAATCTTCTAAGCGCTTCTGTCTGAGAAATTCCTCTGTTTTGAGCTATTAAAGCGGTTACTTCACAGTCAAAATTTTGAAGAATTGATGGCTTAGTTCTTTTTTCCATATTCATTTCCCTCCAGGTATTTTAATGCCGAAAGACCCTTCCAGGTCAAAAAAGCAAACTGATCTGCCAGTTTCTGCGGTTTCAGCAGGATTAATGCAGTTTCTTCATTTATAGTTCCTGCCATATAATCATTTATTACTGGCATTGTGTTATCATTTGCCACTGGCCCAATAACAATATCATATTTCGGTCCACTATAAATAGCTTTTCTATTATCAGTTACATATCTCAGCCATTCAATATCTGGTGACTCAAATTTTAAAACTGACAAATTTTTAATTTTATCCTCATTAAATTCATAGCATGAAACAATAGGGGTTCCTTTTCTACGTCTAAGTGTTTGTGTCTTCGACCATTTTTCGGCCTGTTCTTTATTCGATGTTGTATAAAATCCAGCACCAAAATCGAGTGTTCTGTTGGAAACAATAATCTTCGGTTCTCTTACTTCAACATTACTGCCGTGATACAATATCATGCTAAGGCTCCCTTCCTACACAACTTTTTTCAAGTATAACATATCTGCCCAAACAGTACAATTCCATCCATTTCTTCATTTTTTTAATAAAAAACACCCATCCGCAATATTTCAGCGGATCTAAACCTAATAGCAGTTTTTATTTCCCCAATCATCAAAAATGAAAGTGTAGTCCAAACGCATAATAAAAATCAATAGTTTTTGCATTGCAATGTAAAAACTATTGATTTTTAATAAGTTATTGCATTGTTATGTTTTTATGTATTAAAAGGCGCCTCCCCATTCCCCGGGGAAGCGCCTTTTGCGTCTAATCCGTCTTATTTCTTTTCTTCAACCACAATCTCAATCTTATTGTTTCTTCTGCATCTTCTGATGACCAGAATCACGCCGCCAATGATGATCACGGCCATTGCGATATCGAATGCGATCAGCCAGTACTGCCACAGCGGAAGTACTTTCTTAACTACTACATTCTCGTCGATTCCGTTCATTGCGGAACTGTTTACGACAGTGTAGAGGATGTCGTGGGAAGCGTTTCTGAGGGCGGTTACTAAGGTTGCATTGTCAGATACATCACCCATTTTATAAACCTCAGAGTCAGTGTTCAGCCACAGGTCTGTTCCTGCCTGAAGACCTGCATCAATGAACATGTAGCCGTCATTTGCAGATGCATAGTCGGTTACGATAATGCCGTGGAAGCCCCACTCGTTTCCAAGAACGTTGGTAATCAGCTCTTTGCTTGCGCCGCACCAGATACCGCCGATTCCGTTGAATGCAGCCATCATTCCGTGGCAGTCCGCATCTTTGACAGCCATTTCAAATGGAGTCAGATACAGCTCACGAAGAGCCTGCTCCGTAGTAAATGTGGAAATACCGTAACGTCTCTGCTCCTGGTCATTCAGTACCAGATGTTTCAGATAGCAGTACATTCCCTTGCTCTGTGCACCTGCTACCTCATTTGCACACATAGAACCTGCAAGGTAGGTATCCTCAGAATAATACTCAAAGTTACGTCCGCCAAGAGGAGTTCTGTGGGTTCCAGCACCAGGTGCATACCAGCCCTGTACGTTTACAGAAAGTCCGTCCTCACCAATGCATTTACCAAACTCAAGTGCCAGTTCTTTGTTCCATGTAGCTGCCAGAAGCTCCTGGTTCGGATATCCCATACAGTCTACATCACTCATGATCAACTCGCCGGAAATACCTGCGGGGCCGTCCTGGTCGCTGGACATTGGCTTGCTGATGCTGTCAATTGCCATGGTCTGCCATCCGCCAAGACGAACCATTTCAACCATCTCATCTACGGTCAGACAATCAAGGATCGCATCCCATTCCTCGTCATCATAATCCTTTCCACGCATGGTGATCAGGTTAATGTTGTCACCGGAGTTCGTGGTCGGCATCTCTGCATCCGGGTCATCCTGGTAAATATTGTTCTGGCTTAACTGTACAAATTCTTCTGTTGCTTCTGCATTGTATCTGCCTTTTTCGTTTGGCTCACCATAGATGATCGGCCATGTTCCGGTCCAGTCATTTCTTGTCAGATATACATAGGAATCATCATAAGTCTGGATGTTTCCATAGTCAAACTGGTTTGTAATTTCATTGCCTGTTGCAGCATCTTTTGCGTAAGTTGTATTGTCAAATTCCTTCTGCTCGTAGGTTCCAACCAGAGAATCATCTCCGTCTGCATCCATGCCGTCTGCTGTTGTGTAACCCTTTGCAGCAAGAATATTGTTCAGTGCCTGATGGCAGTCATCGCCGATTGCAAAGTAATAAGTACCGTCATCTACAATGTAAGTTTTTGCATTTGTGTAATCATATGCACGAAGAGTTTCCTTCGGAATATCAATGCTTACAGTCTCGCTTTCACCAGGTGCAAGCTCTCCTGTTTTCTCAAATCCGCAAAGCTCAACTGCTGATTTTTCTACCAGATTTTCTCTGTCATAGTCTGTGTATGGAGACTGGAAATAAACCTCTACAACATCTTTTCCAGCCACATCGCCGCTGTTTGTAACCGTTACCTGTGCTGTAAAATTATCTCCGTTTTCTGTCAGAGAGAAGTCGCTGTAATCAAACTGTGTGTAGGAAATTCCATATCCAAATGGGTACTGAACCTGCTTGGTGTAATCGTATTCGCTGTCTGCTGTGGAGGCATTTCCCTGTCCAAGAACCGTGTCCTCATAGCGTGTTTCATAATAGCGATAGCCGATGTAAATGCTCTCACCGTAAACAGTGTAAGCGTTTTTCGGTCCGTTCTCCTCGTTGTTTGTGTTGGTCCACTCGCCATACTCAAAGATCTGAGTTGCTGGTGCACTCATGGAATCATAAGCATATGTATCCACAAGACGGCCGGACGGATTTACCTCTCCTGTCAGTGCTTTCGCAATGGAAGTGATACCTTCCTGTCCTGGATATCCTACCCACATGCAGGCCTTGATGTTCGGGAAAAATCTGGAATCAGACCAGCCCATTTCAATGGCGTTTGCTGTGTTCAGCATAACGATTACATCATCGAAATTGTCGTTTGCATATTTTACAAGTGACATTTCTGCATCAGAAAGAGAGAGCTGATCTTCGGTAAGATCCTGTGCCTCTGCTCCATTTCTGGAGATGACTACGATTGCTGCATCGCTGTATTCTTTTACAGAATCTGCTACAGAATCCAGGTATGTGGATGGATCCTCTTCTTTTCCAACACGGGCTTCAGACTTCTCATAAACAGAGTAAAGATCCGGGTTTACCTGGAAGCCTTCTGCCTCAAGTGCATCCTTTAAGCTGGTTGTTTTGGAGGTGTTGATTGCTCCGGAACCAAGTCCGCTGTATACAAATTTCGCGGAACCACTTCCGAAAAGACTGATCTTTTTACCTCTTTCAAGAGGAAGTACATTGTCCTGATTTCTCATAAGAACAATTCCCTCTGCTACCAGCTGTTTGCTGAATTCAGTCTCGTGATCTACCAGCTCTTCGTGGCTGCTGTAGTCACTTTTGAAGTACTCATTGTCACTGCTTCCATCACCTGTAGTGGTAACCTTTGTTGTTGTGTGTCCAAGTGATCGGGTGATGATGGTGGTATATTTCATTGCGAAATAATTGCCTACCAGAACCACGATCAGAAGGATTGCAAGAACGGTTCCCCAGATTCCTGCAAATGCTTTGTTGCTCATTCGCTTTTTGGCTTTCTTCTCCATAATTGTCTTCTCCTAAAATTATTTCTATTGGCAAAATACAGAAATCCCAGCGTGCTGGCACCAGCTATTTCCTGCCCTTCCCAATTGCTTATGAGGCAATTATAACAAAAGAAAAAGCCCTCGCAAGGGCTTTGGAATGAACCGTCATTTTCATGACATGATCGGTAATAAAATGGTGAGAACAAAGTTTCCGTCCTGCACACGAACGCTGACCGTTCCCTGATATTTCTCCACAATGGACTTGATGCTGCGGATACCGATTCCGTGATTTTCTTTGTCTGCTTTGCTGGTAAGGGGCAGACCGTCCTTCATTTTCAGCTCTCCGTCAAAGGTGTTTTCCACCTGGATCACTGCAAAAAGATCTTTTTTCCACACTCGTACACCGATACTTTTGTACTCTTCTTTTCCTCGCTTCTCCACGCTCTCCACCGCATTATCCAAAGCATTTCCCATAATGGTAAAAAGGTCTACCACATCCATAAATTCCAGCAGTTTTCCGTCTGCCACACATGTCCAGTCGATGTGATGGACCTTGCAGTAAAGGCCTTTTTCCATGAGGATGGTGTCCAGTGCTTCATTTCCAGTGTGCACATCATTGTCGTAAACTTCGATCATATCCTGCACACTTTCTATGAAAGATTTCCGTCTTTCCGAATGGCTTTCTGTCTGGATCAGAGCCTCAATCTGGTGCTTCATGTCGTGGCATTTCCGGGTGATCATGGCAATGTTTTCACGGGACATTTCATACTGCAGCTGCCGCTGGTTCCACAGGTTTTTGTTTTCAGAAAGTGCTCTCTGGACACGAAGCTCTCTTTGCAGAATAGTTTCCAGAGCCAGCACCAGCACGCAAGCTCCAAGGGCATAAATCTGATTTAAACGAAACAGCTTTATGTATTCCTTATTCGCTGTTCCTGCACCAATTACATCAATGGTTGTGCTTTTCACCAGAATACTTAAAACCAGCACAATTGTAAGAACCGTAACCGCCATAATTGCTGCGTTGGCGCTGCTTACGTGATAATGTCCCTCATCCGGAAGCCTTCTGGCAATCAGAACGGTGCCAATCAGATAGACACATACATATAGTACCCAGTAGCGAATTCCTGAGAATTCCGGAATAATCCCCTGATAAAAAATAACAATGAACAGAGAAGATGCAGTATGCTGAAGCAGCGCACCGCAGGAGGCTGCCAGAATCGCATCTTTCCATGCAATATCACAGCAAAAGTAACACGTCACAATAATAAGTACAAAGATAAAAACAAACCATATCCAGTTATAGACACTTGTTATGTCAACAAAATAAGGATAAATTAACAAGCTGGCAAAAAATAACATGAGGACACTGGCTCCCACTCTTAGCCAAAAGCCACTTCTTTTCTTTAAAAAAATAAAAAAGCATAACGCTGCTGCCAGCATTTCCATGCAATAGGAAAATCCATCCATTCCCTGTAACCAAGTTTCCATTTTTCTCTCCTATAGATCCTATGTAGATTTGAATGTTTCGTATCTTCATAGCCTAATCTAAAAAAGGGCTCCAGTACACCTAATATTTATTGGCCGCTGTACTAAATACTCTGCATATCCCCAATATACGCCGCTACCGCCTCAGCAAAGGCCTTCTTCCGCGCCCGGCTCACCTGCAGTTGGTCATTTCCTACAAGAGCCATCCCGTCATGGACGCTTCGCACATGGCGAAGATTTACCAGATAGCACTTGTTGCATTTGTAAAAGCCGTTCTCCTCCAGCACAGTCTCCACATCCTTCAGAACACCTCTTGTGGAAAAATCCCCGTCCTCTGTGTGGAAGATCAAGAGATGCTGTACCACCTCCACATACTGGATATGGGACAGCAGCAGACGGTGGGTTGCCGTACCGGTCTTTATACTGATGCTTTTGTCTTTTTTCTTCTCTGCAAGCCTTTTTACCTTGTCCATTTTCACGGTAAAGGCTTCGTATTTCACTGGCTTGAGAACATAGTCAAGGGCCTGCACCTCGTAGCCTCTGATGGCATATTTCGCCATATTTGTGATAAAGATCAGAATCACTTCTTCGTCTGTTTCCCGGATTTTTTCCGCCGCTTTCATTCCATCCATCTGAGGCATTTCCACATCCAGGAAAATCACATCATAGCAGGGACGGTACTGATCCAGAAGCTCACTTCCGTCTGTATATTCCGCCACTTCGATCTGCACATCCTTCTCTTCCCCATACTTTTTCAAAAAACTTAAAAGCCGTTCCCTGTCTTTCGGATTGTCCTCTGCAACTGCCACTCTAAGCATAGTAAATCCCCCATAAATCATCTCTTGTAACCACTTTATCTTTTAGCATTTTTACTGCCAAAGCACCAGAATCAAGACAAAAATTTAGTCTTTTTATCCTGGCACCTTACGCTGCCTTCAGCTTATTGTTCATACATTTTTCCAGCAAAAAGGGTGCCTCATGGCAAAGGCCCCCTTTTCGTTGCAGCACCTCAGTTACCGAAATGCTGTATATTATTTTTTAAGTGTAAGCTTATCTTTTCGCTGAAAATTAATCAATTATTTCAACACATTTTACCAATCACACGGTAAAAATTATTTCTCGATGGTCACCCAGATGTTCTGCTCAATTGCTTTGTCAAGGATTGCCGGTGTATCATCTTTCATGAAGCCTGTCTTGTCTTCTTCTACAGTGTACTCTTTTCCATCATAGGTTGTCTTTGTCATCTGATCATCACCGTAGAAGTTGCACTCAAGGTAGAACTCTGTATGATCTTTGTTTGTAGATACTGTGCAAACAAGGTCAGCCTGGATGTCTTCGATTGTGTACTCTACTACTGTCCATTTGTCATAATCTTTGTTAGCTTCGAACATTGGCTCTGCCGGAAGCTGATCCTCTGTTACACCTTTGATTTCTTTCTTGTCTGCGCTTGCATCATCGGAAGCTGCTGCATCCCCGATTGGAACCCAGATGTTCTGCTCAAGAGCTTTGTCAAGGATAGCTGGTGTATCACTTTTCATGAAACCTGTCTTATCCTCTTCTACTGTGTACTCTTTTCCGTCATAGGTTGTTTTTGTCATCTGATCATCACCGTAGAAGTTGCACTCAAGGTAGAACTCTGTGTGATCTTTGTTTGTGGATACGGTGCAAACAAGGTCTGCCTGGATATCCTCGATTGTGTACTCTACTACAGTATACTCATCATAATCTTTGTTTGGCTCAAACTGTGGCTCTGCCGGAAGATCTGCTGCTGTTGCGGCTGTTGTTTCTGTAGCTGCCTCTGCGAATACAGAAACGCTTGTTGCCATAGAGGATGCCATTGCTGCTGCAAGTACAAGTGCTAAAACTTTTTTCTTCATGATTTTCTCTCCTTTTCTATTGTAACTGCTTGCCGCGCAGTTAACTTCTTACATTTATTTTGCAGATGTAACATGCCACATACATCTGTAAAATTTTTATCATCCCGGAAACAGGTCGTCTCACGCCTGTTCCCGGAAGATTTTCAGATAAATTACTCAACTTCTTTTGCAACCGGCAGGAAGGAAGCTACGATGTTAAGGATCATGCCAACCACTGCCACGCTGCAGAAGATAATGAAACTCATAATTGTGTCAATTCCATCCAGTCCGGAAACTACATAACCGATCTGGTTTACCATTACGGAAGCGCTCCATACAGCTGCGCTTGCCATTAATACTGCATTTACAACCGGGATAAATCCGGTAATCACTTTATTGAAACCAACCAGTACAAAGGAAAGTACCGCAAGGACGATTGCTGCTGCCAGGAAGTAATATACTGGCTGATAAGTGTACATTACCTGACCGTAGTAAATTGCTTCTACGATAGCGATAATGCCTGCTACAAGCGTCAGATACAGTCCGATTGATTTTTTTGTCTTATTCATCATCCGCACCTCCCATTACGCTTCTTTTTTCGGTTTAACAGTTTTCAGGATCGTCATGATCAGGAACAGAAGTGTAAGTACAGCGAATGCTGCTTCTGCGCCTGTCAAAGCATTCTGATACCAGGTTCTTACAGCCTGAATCTCAGTTGTAGAGCTGATTCCGTTCATGGCATTGCTCTGTACCAGCTGATACAGGAAGTATTTGATGTTCTTCTTCATCATCTGCTGGAAGTTTACATCTTTCTCAATGTCCTTTTTGGATTCTGCCATAGCACCGATGGTAGAAGTATCATATGCAGAAGAGGTCAGTGTTCCGCCGCCGCCAGCTGCTGTTACGTCTCTCCAGTTCATGTAGTCCGCACCATTAATCATATCGGTTACGAACCATCCCTGATAGCCCCACTCATTTCTTGTAATGTTTTCAAGAAGATTCTTGTACGCACCAACGAAAGAAGTACCGGCACGGTTGAATGCTGTCATAACGCCCTGTGCATTGTTACTGCTCATGCACATCATAAATCCACGAAGCTCGTTCTCACGGGCTGCCTGCTCGGTCATAAAGGTGGACAGACCAGAACGGTTTGCTTCCTGATGGTTGAATGCGAAATGTTTCGGTTCAGCCATGGTTCCCTTGCTCTTAAGGCCAACGCAGAGAGCATTTCCCATGTAAGCAGTAAGAACGGAATCCTCTGAGTAATACTCATGGTTACGTCCGCAGTAAACAGTTCTGTGAAGGTTCAGACCTGGCGCAAACAGAGAACTCTCATTTGCCCACAGACCGTCTTCTCCAAGAAGCTCGCCCTCTCTTTCAACAAGCTCTTTATTAAAGGTTGCTGCAACAATCGGCTCAGTCGGCATTGTTGCCATGCGGTAGGTAGCCTTGTCGTCTGTTTCTTCTGTGTAATAGTCTTCGTCAGAAAGGTCTTTGGACCATCTTACAAAGTAGCCGCCAACCTGGTCACCAGTGTATCCCAGAGGACCATCGTTTGCGTATGTTCTTGCCAGCTGGATGGAATCAATGTTCTCGAAATCATCACCCGCTTTTTCAATAAACTGGATTGCCTCATCAAGAGTGATCTGATCCATAAGCTGACTCCACATAGGATCGTCGAAATCAACTGCTCCGGTATAATTACCGTTTTCATCAAGCTTCATCATATCGATCAGTTTCAGACCATTGTCGGCACCCCAGGTAATACCATTTCCATCACCGTCATTTTCTGTAAGCTCATACAGCTGATCGGTAAGACCAACCATCATTGCCTCAGTAGGTGTAAGGGATTCTATTGGTTCCCAGCCCTTTGACCAGTCAGATCTGGTTGTATACTCAACGGTATTCTCGATCAGATTGTTGATATCCATATCCTGAAGCTGATTCTCCACACCAACAGAATAGGTTTCAATATCTGTATCTGCAAGGTTCCATTTGATTGCATTGTCTGCATTGATCTCATCTGTATCAGCAGTTTTTACAAGCCCGTCTTCATTGCCATTTTTGTTTGCAAGAACGTTATTCAATGCTTCATGTGAACCATTTCCGATTGCAAAGTAATAATCACCGGACTCCAGTGACCATGCACCCTGTGTACCGTTTTCCTTCACATCATCCTCATCGTAGCTTGCCATGTAAAGAGGATCAAACTCAACTGTAACCTCTTCGGAAGCACCTGGCTCGAGAACTGCTGTCTTACCATAACCGATCAGCTGGATTGCAGATTTCTCAAGACCACCTTCTGTATAAGGAGCCTGTACATAAAGCTGAACAACAGATTTACCAGCAACATCACCGGTATTTGTTACATTTACCTTTGCTGTTGCAGTTCCACCAACCTGTACATCTACAGATTCAAGCTTCTGTTCGAAGGTTGTATAGGAAAGTCCATAGCCAAATGGATAGGAAACTTCTGCTGCATAGTCCCATGCATTACCGCTTGTAGCACCTTCTGCTGTATCTGCATTCCCCTGTCCGAGAACTTCGTCCTCGTATCTTGTCTCATAATATTTATAACCTGTGTAAATTCCTTCTGATTCTACCAGATACCAGTCTGCTTTGTTTGTTTCTGTAAGCTCTGCATCGGAACCAGCCTGGGAATTGTTTGTATAAAGATATACACCGTAGTTTACCATTGCCGGAGCAGATGTGGAGTTTACTGCATAAGTATCAGCGATATGACCGGATGGATTAACCTCACCGGAAATAACATCTGCTACACCCAGGAATCCATTCGCACCTGGCTCACCAGCCCACAGGATTGCACCGATTTCATCATCATTTTTCAGCTCATCGATTTCAACCGGATTGTTTGTATTCAGAAGAACAACAACCTTTGTACTGTGCTCTTTTGCAAGCTGGATCATAGCTTTTTCATTATCGGAAAGTGCCAGCGGACGCTCATAACTGTCCTCCTCATTTGCACTTGTCATATTCGGGTTATAATCAGATGCCTCAGAACTGTCACGGGAGATTACTACCAACGCAACCGTATCATCTGCTGATTTCAGAACATCCTCATCGTAAATGCTTTCCGGTGCTTCACCTACATTGTAAGCTGCCGGATTCTCATACATAGTTCCGAAAGATGGCTGTAAAGAATGACCATTCTTTCTTCCGTAGGTTCCATTTACTTTTTCACTGCTGTAAAGATCCAGCATATCCTGATTTAATGTAAAGCCTTTTTCTGTCAGTGCAGTCTGAATGTCATACTGCTTCTGACCTGCCTCCCCATCAATGGAAACAGAAGATCCGATCATACCACCCAGTGTAGGATTAATAGAGTTTAATCCCCAAAGGGTGACCTTGTCAGAAGAAGTATTAAGCGGAAGGGTTGTATCTTCATTTTTAAATAATACAGTTCCTTCAGATGCAATCTCTGCTGCAAGAGCATCCTTTGCTGCAATTACCTCATCAAGGCTTGAGAACTCAGATTTGAAATAAGTGGAATCTGTTTTCTCTCCGTTACTTGTGTCTACAATCTTGTAGCTTGAAATTCCAAGACGTGCATTGATAAATGCCGCATTGGTATCCACGATAGCCGATGCGCCCACAGTTACTGCAAGAAGACTGGCTGAAACTGATGTAAGTCCTCTCCACAAGCCAGTGGACTTTTTCTTGTTGCTCATAAGCTCCCTCCTTTTATCATTTGCACCACCTCGGCATACTTGGACAGCCGTCCTTTCCATTTATGCCTGGGTGTTGCGTAAACTTATCTTTTATGGTAGTACTATAACAGATTTTACCGTTCACGGTACATTTCTTGCGCAGACTGTCAATTTTCATACGCAAATTGCAACCGCTTTTGTCTATTTTACCAAAAAGTTTGCTCGTTTTTTGGTAGTATAGCACAAAAACAATTGGTAATGTTGTCCAATCGTGACAGATTTCTATTCAATAATGACATGTTAAGCAAATACTATATTATTCGCAATATGATTGGCACAAACCGTCATTTTAGCGTCATGATCGGTTATTATATTTCGTGGCTATTTTGCAAGGAACTCTGTCAGATACTCCTCAATCACAGGTGTCCACCACTCTACATATCCCTTACGGAACGGGTGAACCTCGTCATGCATGTATTCGTTATAAAGCTCTGTACCATAAACTGCTGTCATCTCTTCATTATGGAACATATCCACAACTCCGATTCCCCACTTTTCCTGAATCTTAAGGAGCAGATCTACCATTTCCTCATAATTTTCCTTCTCAGCATAGGTTCCGGTGTAGAACACAACCGGGCATCCAAAGGTCTCCTGTACATAGGAAATGATGGTTTCAATAGCGCCTGCGATTGTGGTATCATCGAAGTCAGCCGGATCTGTACTGTCTGTCACCTCTCCCATCGGTTTTCCTGTGGTTGCATCATTGGTAGATAACTGAACCACAAACAGATCTGGTGTTTCATCTTTGCTGATCAGCTTCATTCTGGAAACATAAGAATCTTCTTTTTCATTCACCAGTGTAGTGGCACTGATCGCATATTTCTCACACACAGTTCCCGGATGGTTGTCCTGAATCGCATCTACCATGGAATAATGTCCGCCAGCCTGTGCTCCATAAGTTACGGAAGAGCCAAGCCAGATAATGTCAAGTCCGGCAAGTGGATCGGATGGATCTGCCTCTGGAATCGTTTTTACCGTATTATCATATCCGGTTGCTACTTCACTTCCAGCTGGTGCAAGAAGCACATCTCCTACATATGGGAAAACCATTCCCTTTAAGGTCGGCGCTTTGCAGCCAAATGCACAAGTCACTTTAATGGTATCCCCTGCCTTTAATTCCAAATTCTGTTTAATAAGAAATCTTCCGGAATCTGTAAGGCTTCCTTCATCATACTCTCCGTCGTCTTTATAAGAAGCTGGTGAATCTGCCGGAACCTGAAGATCTACCGGTACGGAGAAGGTTTCCCCGTCGTTGATCGTAAATGTAAATGGCTGGGAACTGAATGCTGCCAGAACCTTAGATACTGTAAGATACAGATCAAAAGTTCCCTCTGTACCTTCTGGTACCGTGTATACAATCTCGGTGCCCTGTGCTGCTGCCCGGATCATACCGGTTTCTTCGTCATAAGAGGTTGGCTCTTTTTCGTTATCCGGGCCAACGCCTTCCCCTTCTGTGAATGTAGCATCTGCTGCCGGAAGAAGTACCTGGCCTTCTTCGACCGCATTTGTTGTGTCTGCCGCTTCGGCCTGCGCCAGAACTGTACCTGCTCCCCCAACTGTGGTACCCATCATACACATTATCATTGCCATAATAACTGCCTTTCTTTTCATTGGCTCTTCTCCTTTTCTTTGCGTTTCCCGCATATTTGTCTCTACATTATCACGAAAAGAGCCTGTATCGAAAAAGGTGGCAAATTCACATGGATTTCTGGCAAAATTATTGTCTCATCCCTGTGAAGCGCCACCGAAATAATCGCCCCGTTCCCTCAAATGATATTGTTCCCATTTCACTGCTGTCCAACAAAAGGGGTACATATCAAAACCAGGCTATCATTTTTATCAATCTAATTTACTGGACTATCGTTCATCTATAAAATGGATTCTTCTACTCCTTACACTATAGCTTTATCAAGAGATATATTACTCTATAGGAAACAGCATACTCACCACAAACAGATTTTTCTCCGAAAAGATCCTGAAATTTGCTCCATATTTTTCTGCAATATACTGCATGCTTTTTGTTCCATAGCCATGCAGTTCAGAATCTTTTTTTGAAGAGTGGACCGGTAGTCCTGCTTCGGAAAGTTCCAGAAAAGTCTCACAGTAATTCTCAATTCTTATGCTTACCATTTTCCCTTTTCGAAGAATTTTTAAGAAGATATATCTGTTCTCTGCCTTTTCTTTTTTCTCATGTTCAATGGCATTATCCAACGCATTTCCAAACAAAGAAGCAATATCCAATGTTTTCATAAAATGAAGTGCTGTGCCATCTGCCATACAGGTAAAAGAAATCTTCTCCTGCTGACATACCATTTTCTTCTGCGTCAATACAATATCCAGCGCTGCATTTCCAGTCTGAAATGCACTTTCATACGCCTCCACCTGTGTCAGAACTTCCTCCAGTTCCTGATTTTCAGGATTTTCCAGACGTTGCAACTTATGGATATAATGTTTCAGGTCGTGGGCATTCCGGTTCACAAATTCCACATTGGTTTTGGTCATTTCAAACTGCTTTTTTTCCAGTTCCAGAAGCTGCCGCAGCTTTTCATTATCTGCATTTCTCGTCCGTAGCTCCACAAATCCAAGGGCAACACCAAGCCCCAGAATATCACACAAGATCAGCGGTGGATATACCACCCATACCTCCCGAATTCCATAAACCCAGAATAAATAATGCAGAAAAAACACAAAGATTCCCACTGCAATCAGCCAGATCCACGCTACGTTACTCAGCATATTTTCCAGACTTTCCCGAGCAAGCCATTTTACGATCTGGAAATAAAAAATTCCATATATCAGCACCATCAGAAATACAGAAAGAAGGAACTGACTCATTATAGAAATATCTCTGAACATAGAGTAAAAAACTAGGTTATACACATTGGACGACAGATTCTGGATAAATAGTGCCAGCATGCCGCTATACAAAATTTCCCGGGTATCTGCCTGGCAGCAAAAATGCCAGAATCCAAGACTCAGAAAAAATACTGTAGCGGAAAACAGTCCTGACACATAATAGGTTATGATATTCGGCAAAATAACAGCAAGCAAAAGGAAGATAGTTCCTCCCGCAAGTACACGCAGCAAATAATTTTTTCGTTTGGGCAAATGTCCTATACACAATGCTTCAGCAGCCAGGATCTGAAAAATATATCCGTGTGCCTGCGTAATTTTAAATAAATCCAATTTTCCCATTTTATTGCCCCATATATACTGTCAGCCTGTCCAGGAATTCCCGCTTATATTTCTGCGAAATCACAAACATCTGCTCTGCCACTTTGATTTCATTCCCTTTCCATTCATCCACCATAGAAAGATTCACCAGAACAGAGCTGTTTATCAATGCGAAATGACTTGCCAGAAAGTACTCCTGAATTTCCTTCATGGTTCCACGCATTTTGTAAACATCTCCATGGACATGGAATTCCAGATAATGTTTATTACTTTCTATATATGCAATCTGCCCGGGGGAAACTTTTTTCGCGCCATTTGGTATTTTAATGTAGTAAGCTTCTTTTTTATCTATATATGACAGTGCTTTTTCAAATTTAATGCAGAAGAGCTCATAAACAAGTGGTTTGACAAGAAAATCAAAGGCACTTACTTCATAGCCTTTCAATGCATACTGTGCCATGCTTGTAATAAAAATAAGACAGGTCTCATCCCCTCTTTTACGCAGCTCGGCAGCTGTTTCCATGCCGTCCATATGAGGCATTGCAATATCCATAAATATCAAATCACCCCCACCTTTGTAATCCTCCAGAAAGTTCAATCCATTTTGAAATACTGTGATCTTATATTGCAGTTCGTGTTCTTTTCCGTACTGTTCTATGTATTTCTGAAGCTGCTTCTGATATTCCAGGTCATCTTCTACGATTGCAATTGTGAGCATACAACTTGACTCCTCCTGTTTCTAAGATAAAACCAATTCTCCATTTTACCCGGGTATATTTGAAAAGGGCTTTCTGCACTTTTTTTAACACTATCTATATCTTTTACTTATGATTTTAATTCTATTTTTTGTATGTAGCAACCTATTTTTCGGGATGCCAATAGTACATGATAGTAATACGGGAAATTAAAATGGCATGTTATGCCTGGAATGAACCGATTGCATAACACGCCACTTTACATTTATCTTTCGATATATCTTACTTTTTTATAATAGTGCCGTCTTTATTTTTCTTTCCCTGGCAATGTACGTTCTTAGCCCAGAATTTCCACTTCTGCCGCAGCTTCACCCACCTTGGCCTGTGCCTTCACAACCACTTTTTCAGCGCCAGCCTGTGGACGGATGATTGCCAAAGCCTCGCCATAATAGGTGTTCGTCTCATCGCTCTGGTATCTCTCCGGATAATATGGGCATGCACTTCCGAATGCAAGAAGCTCTCCGCCTTCTACCTCCAGCTTGATCCGGCCTCGTGCCAGTGGCTTCGTCTCGCCGTTTTCATCTGTATAACGCATTCTTACATAGCAAAGATCACTGTCTGCATTCACTTTTGTAAGTTCCGGTTCTGCACGAAGTACTGTCTCTTTTCCAGCTGTTTTCAGTGATTTCTCAGCGATCACATTGTCATTTGCGTCATATGCAACTGCTTTGATCTCACCATTATGATAAGTAGTGTCAAAAAATACCTTGCAGTCGTTTTTCGGCTTTTTGGTGCCTACACAATCTCCATTTACATAAAGCTTTACATGATCTGCGCGGGTATAAACTTCGACCTTAGCTGCATTTCCATCACATCCGTCCCAGGACCAGCTTTCCATGGCATTGGTCATTTTCCATGCAGATGGGGAATGGACATCTTTTGTATGATTTACCGGCATAACTGCGATTGCCAGGTCTTCCAGTTCAAATGCGACCCTGGTATAAGCCATCTCTCCAAGCGGCTTTCCAGTCAGGTCAATTCTTCCGGAGCCTGCACTTACCCAGCCGCAGCCACCGTCAAAACGTGGTGCATAATCCTTGTATTCCCATGCACCAATTCCTACTTCGCCCAGATAATCCTGTGCAGCCCAGACAAAATCTCCGATGATACGTTTATCTCTTTTTGCCTCCTGCATAAACTGATACGCATCTGCACAGAAAGTCTCACTTCCAAGAATAATTCTCTTCGGATATTTTTTCAGGTCATGACGGTAACGCTTGATTCCATAGTTATATCCTGCAACATCCATATTTGCATAAGCATCTCTTGTTTTCACATCACATGGGTAAAGAGTTGCTCCTGTTTTCATAAATCCGACGCCGAAAATTCCGGCAACAGTATTATAAAACTCACTTCCTACAGCTTTTTTCTTTTTCGCATTTTCAGCTGCTTCATCTGCTTTTTTGTCGCTGTAAACACCAAAGCCCATAGAACTTAAGAAGTTAAAGAAAATATTAATTCCGCAGCTTACCGGACGGGTGGAATCCAGCTCGTGAAGCCGGTCTGTCAGAGATTTCGTAAGAGCGATTCCCTTCTTCTGGGCAGTCTCGGATACTTCGTTTCCTGTAGAGTACATGATGATTGATGGATGATTGTAATCCTTATCCACCATGTCCTTTAAGTCTTTTCTATAATTATCCAGGATCTCATCTGCATAATCGTATTTGGTCTTGTGAATATACCAGCCGTCAATATACTCGTCCATTACCAACATTCCCATTTCATCGCAGGCACGAAGAAGTGCTTTGGAACAAGGATTGTGCGCGGAGCGGATTGCATTATAACCAGCGTCCAGAAGAATGCGGATCTTACGACGCTCTGCAAATTCATATGCACATGCTCCGAGAAGTCCATTGTCGTGGTGGATACAGCCGCCTTTTAAGAGGACATTTTTCCCATTGATCTGAAGTCCTTTTTCAGGAGTACAGCTTACCATACGGATTCCGAAAGCTTCTTCCTGGACATCATCCCCGAAGGTTACACGACAGGTATAAAGATTTGGAGCTTCCGGGCTCCATAATTTGGCTCCAGGAAGTGCGAGCTCACAGGAACATTTGCCGTCTGCCTGGAGGATTTCCATAGCTACAATATTATCTGCCAGATCCACTTCATTTTCTGTCTTAGAAACACCCTGATTTACTTTTCTTTCCAGAATCTCAACCTTCACTTCACCGGCTTCATTTGGCCATGCTTCCACACGGATCTTCGGCTCTTTATAATCAAGGGTTGTAATCTTCACACTGTCAAAACGAAGATGCTTTTTCGGTACTGTGTAAAGCCATACCGGACGGTAAATTCCGGTACCAGAATACCAGCGGCTATTTGGCTGGTCATGATTGATCACTTCTACACGAATCACATTTTCCTCACCAAACTTCACATGCTTTGTTGCATCTACATAAAATCCAAGATATCCATAGGAATGATAAGCTACTTTCTCGTCATTGATATATACAGTTGCTTTACGGTAAACGCCTTCAAATTCCAGGATTACTTTTTCTTCTTTTGCTTCTTCCGGAAGTATAAAAGTTTTCTCATAGGTATAATCCTGCGCCTCATACCATCCGGTATTTACTCCGCCTGCACTTGTCTCGCTTCTCTCATCCAGCTGCATGGCATCGTGGGGAAGTGTAACCGCAAAAGCATCTTCTTTTTCCCCTGTTTTATAGCATATCCAATTCTCGTTAAATGACAGCTTCATAATTACCTCCTGAAATTCATATATTTCTTTTTAACAGCTAAATTGCTATTTTCAATCCATTTGGTGGATTCACCGCACCAACAAAATGTAAACCATTTCGGAGACAGTCTCTGAACAGTTACAACATTTCACATAATTTATACCTGGATTTTACCAAACAAATAGCAGGCTGCACTATTCAAAGCGCAACCTGCTATAAAACACACGCAAACTGTTACAATTTCTCCATATATTTATCCAGCCTTGCTGGCATCCAGCCCTTCTTCCAGCATCTGCAAAGATCCCAGGAATCAAGTCTGCTGGCGTACATGGAAACCTCTTTGTCTCTGTACAACTGATAATTCCAGTAGAAAAATCCGGCGGTATCTTTCCATGCATTCATTTGAAGCACAGCGGCCTTTTTATACCATTTTTTACGGTAAACCTCGTAGCTGTCAAGGATTACTTCATGTCCTTTTTTCTTATCTGCAAGCTCATTGCACACACACCATTCCCCTACAAAAACAGGTGTATATTTCTGTGCTTTTTTCAGAAGATGATGCTGATATACGATAAATGCCCGATATGCCCAGAATTTGTGGATGTGCGTCACATCCTCCATTGCCTGAATATAAATATGGGTATCCAGCATTACGTTTTTCATATGCTGCTTTACAAAGAAGTCTTTCCATACTCCAAGGCGGAAGCCATCGTGAAATACGATTACTTTCTCCTCCGGCAAAATCCGGCGCAATCTCTTGTAAGCATCCACATAAAACTTTTTCAGAAATCTGGTAGAAACATGATGGGAACCCTTCGCCTCGTCTTTATCCGCAGCCATTTTCCTGCTTGGCGCAGTCATATAAACACTGAAACTGATTGGCTCATTCAAAACCTCGATTCCAAACAGGCCTTCTCTGTCCTTATATCTTTCTGCCAGTCTTTCCAGTACAGTCAATACAAATTCCACCTCATCCGGCATCTGGCTCCATTTACAAACTCCCATCAAGCCGCCATTGTCATAACTGTTCTGACAGCCAGGTGCCGTATGCAGATCTACAAGAACCTTCAGGCCATACTTTTCTGCCCAGTCAAAAGCTTTGTCCAGATATTCGATACAGCCACTATATGGTTCTCTGTCTCCGAAAATAAAATACGGAACCGGAATGCGGACTGTGTTAAGTCCATGAGAAGCAATATTCCTGAAATCCTCCTCTGTCACGTAAGTATCCCTGTGCTGCTTCATCATCGGCCAGAGTTTCTCATTTGGCACATTACGGTTCAGCCAGGTTTCATCCTCCGCACCTGTTCCCTGGAAGATAAATGGCTGCATCCATTTCTCCAGTACCAGCCAGTTGCCAAGATTGGTTCCTATGATTTTGTCCATATCAACACCCTCCCTGTTAGCTTTTTACTAAATTACTATTTAAATTTTTAATTACTTTTTTCGCAAATGCACTTATTATTTTCAAAATATCTTCTGCAAATAGTTATACAACGCCAGATGCCAGTTTCCCATAGAATGATATCTCATGGGAAATACATCAAAGCAAGTATTCACTCCTGCCCGGAGTCTTGGCTCTATGTCAAGAAGTGCCTGATAGTCCTGCACCTGTCCTGGCAATGCAAAATCAAAGTTGCCGCTTGCCACATACAGATAATGGATTGGCAAATCTGCAAACGTGCCGGACTGAATGGTATCTTGAAACTGCTGCGCATCTGTTCTGCTGCCGCTGAATGTACCGAACCAGGAAAAATAATCCAGGCTCTGACAAATCGCAGAATGATAAGTCGTCACCGCGCCTCTTGATAAGCCTGCAAACGCCCTGTGATCCCTGCTTTCGGAAAAGCCCTTATCATCTGCCGTTTTCGCATATGTAGAATAAGAAGACTCAATCTCCGGCATCAGGTCATTACGAAGCTCTTTCGCAAAAGAATACGTCAGCTGATCCAGATCATCCGCGCAGTCATCTTCCACATAAAAAGTCGGTGTCACAACGATCAGGGGCTGGATATCTCCATCCGCAATCATATTGTCCAGCATAGTCTTATTGTATGGATTAGTTTTCAGCCAGTATTTTTCGTCATCTCCGGTTCCATGCATCAGATAAAGAATATTATACTCTTTTTCGCTGTCATAGCCATAGGGAAGATAAACATAAGCAGTCTTTTTTACATCCCGCTCGTCTGTTGCATAAGCTTTTGTATTATAAACTACTTCTTCGACTGTTCCAGGCTGTGTTGGTTCTGTTTCGTCATATTTGGCAGGAACTGCCCACAGCTCGTCTCTTGCCTGTCCCTGGGCATTGTGTGCTGCTTCGTATCTCACTTTCCAGAATCCCAGAAAACCTGCAAGGATAACGACTGCCACCATCGCCGGGAAATATACCATTAGGGGTGTGTTTCGTTTTAACCGTTTCTCTTCTGGCTTTTTCTCCGATAACATTCTCGCAGAAAAAACTTTCTCTTCCGTTTTTTTATTCGTCAATACCTTCTCTGCCGATGTTTTTCCTTCTAAAGTCTTTCCCTTAGAAATCATTCCTGCCACTATCTTCATCCTGATTATTGCTGCAATCTCCAGGATTCCACCAAGTGCTGCCACAACGGCTTCCACCAGAAACAGCCAATTGAAATAATACGTGCTGGTCGAGAAGTTTGTATTAAAATACAGAACAAATGCCGCCACAGCAATCACCAGATACAAAACCGGCATCCTGCTTTTCCAGGCTGTATATGCCACAAATATAAACACTACCGCAATCAGGGCAAATGTAATAAATGCAGTTTTATCTCCCAGAATCGCGAACCGAAGGATATCAATACAAGACAGCAATACAAGGACAACAGCCGGTATGAAACAAATATCTTTCCAACTATTTTCTTCTTTTCCATCAGCCTCTTCTTTTATATTCTTTTCTTCTTCAAGTTCTTTTTTCATTTTCACTCCCCCTATTGGAATCAGTTTAACAGATTTTACAAATTATTTTTTATAAAATTCGCATTCTGCATCCTCTACAACGTATATTGTATTATATCTCACCGAATTCCACTTTTGTATTACACTGGCAAATATAACCCGATTTCAGGCACAAACAAAAAGAGCTGCCACCTTGACAATAAAAATTCGTCAAACCAGCAACTCTTTTATACTTAAATTTAATCCGTATTTAATTGTCCTTTTCTGTTTGGGAACTCTCAACATGTCTGTCTAAAAAATCCAAAACTGCATCAACTGCAATTGACTTTAACTCCGGCTGGACACCATCAAAGCTATGAACCGCTTTTTTTCCAGAAAGAAGTACAAGTTCTGAGTTGGATTCACCATACAGATTGGCTAACGCTTCTACAGAAGCAGTATATGGAACTGCCTGATCATTTAAGCCGTGAATCAATAATGCATCCCCTTCGTACCCACTGGCTTTTTCAACAGATTCATCATCTGTAACTGCACCATATAAAATAATAATCCCTGCCAGATCTTCATTATGAGAAGGTGCAGCTAATGCAATATCTCTTCCTCCACGACTTCCTCCCAAAAGATATATATTATCAGGATCGCAGAAAGGCTGCTCTTTTACAAATGAAATCAGTGCATCCAGATCAGCCACCTGCGTTTCATCTGTAGATTCCTCATAATCCAGATCATTGCTTAAACAATTGGGAGCTTTTGTTCCACCGCTAAAATCAAAACAATATCCAATATAACCTTTTGCTGCCAGATCCTGAAGCCATCCTGGATTTTTAAAGCTTTTATAAGAGCCCATATTTTGATGGCAGAAAATTACAATCGGATATGTTTTCCCCTCTTCATAAGAATCAGGAAAGCAAAACTCGCCATATATACTGCGGCTATTGTTTTCTTCATGCCCTTTGCACCATGATACTACATAGTAGCAGCCATCGCCTTGCTGTACATATCCCTCCTGATGCTCTGGAGACACTTCTTCGGCTAAGGCTGAATTTGGCAACAGAAAACCTATAATAAGAGTAACAGCAAAAATTGTAAGTAGTCTTTTCATTTGCCTGCACCCTCCATTGATTATATTAACTTTCAACTGATTTTTCACAACTTATCCATACACTGCTATCTTCATGAATAAGTTGTGAATTTTAGCACTTGTTTCCCGCGTTTTCAATTTTATACCTATCAAAAAGCACGGTAAATTTATAACAATAGCGTCGGCATCCGCTATAGTTATTATTTTTCAATTGCAACCCAAAGATTCTGCTCCAGCGCTTTTTCCAGAATTGCCGGAGTATCGGTTGCCATAAATCCAGTCTTATCTTCTTCTATCTTGAATTCTTTTCCGTCGTAGGTTGTTTTTGTCATCTGGTCATCTCCATAGAAATTGCATTCCAGATAGAACTCACTGTTATCCTCTTTTGCGGATACTGTGCATACAAGATCTGCCTGAATATCTTCAATTGTATATTCTACAACTGTGTATTTATCATAATCTTTGTTTGGATCAAACTGAGGCTCAGCAGGAAGCGCATCTGCTGTCACCAGTTCTCCGTCTGCAGGAGTAGCTGCGGCACCATCTTCGTATACCCAGAGATCCTGGTCAATTGCCTTCTGAAGAATTATCGGTGCATCTGTACCCATAAATCCAGTCTTGTCTTCCTCAACCTTGAATTCTTTTCCATCATAGGTTGCTTTTACCATCTGATCATCGCCGTAGAAATTACACTCCAGATAGAATTCGCTGTTATCCTCTTTTGCAGATACTGTGCACACAAGATCTGCCTGGATGTCCTCAATTGTATATTCCACAACTGTATATTTATCATAATCTTTATTTGGCTCAAATTCTGGTTTTTGCGGCAGTTTATCTTCTGTTACGCCTTTTTTCTCACCATCTGTTTCCGCTTTGTCTGCAGCATCATCTTTCTTTTCATCTGCAGCATCTTCCTTTGCATCCTCTTTTTTCTCATCTGCTGCTTCAGTTTCTGCGGCATCATCTTTTGTGTCTGCTGCCTCTGTAGCTGCTTCTTCTGCGAAAACAGCATAGCTACTTCCCATAGCTGCCATAACACTTACTGCAAGTAACATTGTAACAAATCTTTTTTTCATGATGAATTCTCCTTTATTTATATAATTATTTTCAACTATTCCACTTCATTTTCCAACGGACGGTATCCGAATTGCACATCCAGAAATGTCTCTATCTGTGAAGTCATTTCGTCTGAACCTGCAAATTCATATCCCATCCCAAACGGCTTTGAAATCCCGCCATACATATGCAGTTCACATGTTGTCAGGTCATTTAGCGCCTCATATGCCTTTACACAGAATCCCGAAGCAAAATGTCCGGAAGCACCTGCAAAGAAGAAAGCCGGCAGCTGTTCCTCACCATCCTCTGCCATTTTCGGCACCAGTACAGGCTCCTTCACATCTATGGCATTTCCGCTGGCATCATGGGGCATACCAGCCGCATAAATCGCCATTACAGCTGCAACATCTGCATTTTCCTCATCCACTTCGTCACAGGTATAGTCTTTGTATATCTGATCTGGTGTAATAGCCCCGCCGAAAGCCAGAGCCTGTGCATAACAATGCATTGCCCCTGCTGAAAATCCCATTGTTGCAATTTTGTCCAGGGAACCAATTCCCTGCTGTTCTCCATAATGCTTCAGGTAACGGATAGCTCTTTGCAGATCCAGAGTTGCATCCACCGTTTCGTAAGGTGCCACACGATAATTAAGTAAAAAGGCATTATATCCGATGCTGTTATAATATTCACAGGCCGGAACACCCTCGTAGTCATTACTTCTTGCTCGGTCACCGCCGCCAGAGCAGACAATGATATTTCCTTTTACCTGGCTTTGATCTTCAACCAGGTATGGAATCATACCTGGCTGAAAATCACCATCATCAAATGCGTCGGAAAAATCATATCCGGAAACAGCGCTCTCTACTGCTGCCTTTCCTTCCCAAATATTCCAGGTCTCATTCTCCTGCGCTTCTGCCGATACACAGGTTCCCCCAACTATAACACCTGCCATAATCAGCAGCATGGCAATTCTTTTTTTCATATTCTTCTCCATTTTCAGGTCTTTGTAATTACTGCCCTATTTTTTCCTGCAGATAGCTTACAATATCCTGATTTGCTTCTATACTCTCTGCATAATCCATATTTTTAATATTGAAAACATGACCGATTTCATTTTCTTTTCCAACATATTCCTTATACACATGGGCGATATTGTTTTCACTTAAAAACTGGTCGTATTTCACTGCCTCATTGTAAAGCAGGGCATCCGTTGGTGTGGTAAGAATGTACACTTCCGGGAATGTTTCTTTATTAATAATGGAATATAAATCAGCATGTCCCATAATCTCATCATCCATCAGGATTTCCTCTCCTATGGATTTCGCAGTAAATCCAGCCGGACCTTCTTCATTCAGCCCGTCTCTCAGTGCCATGATATCCGTACCCGGGCAGGACAATACATATCCTTTAATTTCATAATCTGCCGGAGAAACCTCATAATACTGCTGTTCTTCCTCATTAGTCAGCACTGCAGCCATAAGATTTACGAAAAATCCTCCAGCACTGTCACCGCTCATAAATACGTTATCCAGGTCAAAATTATATGCTTCCTGATTCTCCTCAACCCAGTTCAAAACAGTAAACAGCTCCTGAACGACTGTTTTGAAATTGCCTTCTGGAAGATGTGTATAATTTACATTCACAACAGAAAAACCATTTTCAGCATAAAATTCACTGTGTTCACTGTTTATTTCTTTATTGCCCCCAATATATCCGCCGCCGTGAACCTCAATGATAACCGGATTGGCTTTTCCGGAATCTGCCGGCGTATAAACATCCAGCATATGATCTTCATTCTCATCATTCATATATGAAATATTTTGAACAAAGGATACGCCTTCCGTGGCTTCGGAAGCCTTTACCTCACGGCTTCCTCCCCAGGCAGATACTCCAAGAATCACACAAGCTCCAATTACAGTCAGTATTTCTTTTTTCATTTTATCATCAAATCCTTTCACAAATTAAGCGGCTAATTTTTTATATTTCTTATCTCTCGTATGGCTGCCAGTCAATATTATCCAGCGATAAGATGTATGGCATAACAGAACCATTGATATCGCCAGTCCACCATCCGCCTGAGCAGTCAGCAACGGTATGGCCTTCTCCGGCAACTACAATTGCCTCTACATACTGCATTTCATCTTTAAATGGTACTTTAAATTCAATATAATAGAATCTGCCTTCATCGTCTGTATATACAGTCAATGTAGTTTTGCTGCCAGCAGGCACTCCAGGTGCATCCTCCAGAACTGCAACTTTGGTATAGCGATCCGGAATTACAGAATAATCAATATCACTTCCATGTGCTGCTGAATATGCTTCCTGGAATTCAACCTCATACTCACCCTTGGACTGCATTAACAGCCACAATTTAATATACTCATCCTGTGCTGCCGGATAAGAACTGTTATGAAGTTTTCCTTCCTGATAATTGTACGTCACAATTCCGGTTTCCGGATCTGTAACATACTCTGAATCTGCCATCGGCAGCCACTTTGTATCATCCTCAAGCAATGCATTAAACTGCTCTGCTGTATATGTATGATACAGAACATCCACGCCTGGTTTCATACCATCCGCTACCAGTTTCTCGTATGTAGTTGCATACTTGATCGGCTGTGATGTGGTATCTCCAATACTCTGTACCAGCATTACCTTTGTACCGGATTCTGCCAGTGTCTTTGTATCTGCATCTGAGAATGGGGAATCCGCATCCTCTTTCATGGTTTCTTCTAAGGTAGTTCCTTCATAAGATCCGCCGCCATCGAAAATTACAATGGCACTGTTGTAGCCTGGATATCTTGCACAGAAATTCATAGTGAACAGAGAACCAGCAGATTCGCCGCACATATAAATCTTGTTTTCATCAACTTTTCCTGCTGCAACCAGTTCGTCTACTTCCGCTTTGATTGCATCACAGAATTCTTCTACACTTCCCTCTGTTCTTTGTGGATACAAAACATAGCATGGCATAACCTTCTGCGCATCTTCTTTTGCATAGGATACCGCATAGTTTGCTCCATACAAATCCCCTGAAATGGAAATTCCAGTTCCGCCGGAATTAAAGATTACAATCGGAAGTGGTCCCTCTGCATCTTCCGGGGAATACAGATAGCTTTCCATGGTAGAGCTTCCTGATGTGAGTGTAAGCTGCTCAAAGGATTCTACAACCGGATCTGAAAACTCAATTGTGGATTCCGCATCTACGGAAAAATCCGGATTTGTACATGTCATTGCCCAGAAGCCTTCGCTGCTGAAACTGCTTGAAGGATAAAATGGATCAATTTCTACCGTCATTGTATTTGCGGTAAAAGTAACATCTAATGCTTTTCCGGATTTATATGTATGGGTTTCATTTCCATCATAAACCATACCGGAAGTTTCGAAATCATCTGCTGTTAACCCAAGAATATTTTCTACGGAATCTACATAAAAGGTAAAAGAATGGATTGCTTTTCCGTAAGAATCAGATTCACAGTTTGCAACAATTTTCTGCACTGCTCCGTTTGTAGTCTCTTCTGCTGCGGTCTCATTTTCCGCGCTTTCCGTTTCCGCACTTACATTTACTACAGAAAAAGATGCTACCATAGTCATTACTGCCATCAGCGCTGCTAATTTTTTAAACTTCATACCGTTCCTCCTGTTTTATAATATTGATACCCTAATGCGTATAAAAACTTTCTGCACAATATACCACGAAGTGGGGCGTACAGATTGCGTAAATAATTTTTTTCAACACGCTTTAGTATCCTTTTGATATAATCATTATAAGAACAAAAAAAGTGGCCGGCATTAAATCTGCTGACCACAAATTCAAAAATACCGACCACTTTTCCTGTAATGACTTTATTTTTCTGATATCCATTCTTCTAACTGTTTCTGTTTATCCACCATTACCTCAGGCAGCCCCTGCTCATAAAGTTCTCTGTTCAGATTTCCTAAGGCTGCGTCTATATTGGGGATTTCTCCAGTCTCCAGCTTTGAAACCGTCTTCTGCAGGCAGTTATTCATGTTCTCAATTTCCGTATGATAATTCCGGTCATCATATTGGAATCCATTGAATGCGGAATAGCTGGCATTTTCATACAATTCCTTTACCTCTTCAATTGCATCCTTTCCCTCATCTGCCAGCTTTATATTTCCAAATATCCATGTCAGATCCTGCCTGTAACGGTCTGAAATAATCTCTTTTTCACCGTTTTCCAGTACTTTATAATGTACACCTTCAATGCCATAAATATATAATGTAACAAACTCTGGATCTGTATACATCAGTTCCAGGATCTTTGCTGCCCCATCTTTATGTTCTGAAGCAGCAGGAATCACCCAGTTCCCGACCTGCAGCTGGCTTGTATTGAGTTTTCCCTCCAGCAGAGTAATTCCTGTTGTTTCCACTCCTGCTTTCTCAGAAATACGCACCTGGTTTTCTGCGGAAGTATCTGTAAACATTCCAAAACAGGATCCGGTTTCATACCAGAGTACAGTGCTCTCATTTATCTGCGCGTCAACTGGATGCACGTATCCATTTTCGACCCATTTTCGGATTACCTTCAGCATACTTTTATATTCTTTTGAACCAAACAGATTCACAAGCCCCTCATCATCCCCCAGTGTTCCACCAAAAAGATTTCCGAATCCATCAAATTCCAGCAGCTGAAACTGTGAAAAAATACCGTCATAACCGATTCCCAGATACATATCCTTTACTTTCGTCCCATCCTCCAGAACTGCATCTGAGTTTTTTATTTTTTCAAATATAGGGGTAAATATTTCATCCAGAGCTTCATAATCGTGTTTTTCCTTTAAATTCCACGCATGTAAGATTTCTTCTTCCTCAACATCAATCGCCTTAAGTACTTCCCTTCGGATCAGCAGGCCTTCTTTAACTGCCCCATGATCCAATGCACATACGCTGTAATGTTTCTGGTTCTTTTCTGTCATGTTCCACAATTTTTCCGGATAAGCTCCCTTTAGCACTTCTCCATCCTTTTCCACATAAGAATCCAGAGGGGTGATCATTCCGTCTGCAATGTAAGAATTCAGTTCATTTTCATTCATACCTGGCATCAGATCGATCTTTTCCCCTGCTTTCAGACGTACTGCGCAGTTCAGATACATTTCGGCAACATTTGTGTATATGTAGTTTACCTTCACACCACATTTATCCATAGTAATTTCATTCATTTTACCGGTAACCAGATCCATGTCATCTGGAATGTAACCGTATGTAGGAAGCACCATGGTGATTTCCTCATATTTTTTTGTTTTTTCTTCAGATATGTCTGTCTGAAAATAAACGCTGCATACAACCACGATTACCGTAATTGCAGCCAGACAAAGTATCAGCTTCCATTTTTTCATTTTTCCCACCAGCTATTTTTCCATTGAAAATAAAATTGTCTTTGCTTATAATATTATTAGACTTTAACTATACCGTAGCCTTCCAGATAAAGTCAATATCTGGTCATTACAAAACAATAAAGGAATTTCCCGCGCCATGTTATCTACCAAATTGAAATCCAACTCTCTGCGTTTCCGGATTTTTGCAGTCATTTTCGCAATCTGGGTACTGCTTTTCATTACGATCAGCTTTTATGCGAATTTTACCAGAAAGCTTCTGATTTCTGAAATACAGACAACCAACCAGAATATGCTGAATCTCTACGCAGACCAGTTAAACACTTTGTGCACAGATGTAAACCGCTGTCTTGCAGAAAAAACCATTAACACTAACTTTTCCCCTGACTCCCTTGATCTGGGCAGTCTGACACAGGAGCTGGAGAAGGACATCCTTCTTTACAATAACAAGTTTTCTTTTTATTACAGTGATCCGGCCAGTCAGAATTATATTTTTCAGACAGCATCTAACATTACCCTCAAAGAGCGCCAGAGCTTTTCCCGGTATTTCTATGATTTAAATGACACAGCAGCCTCTTCCTCCTGGCAAATCATCCAGAGGGATTCCCTTGCCTTTCTGACTTGCTATTATAATGTAAATAACCAGTATCTCGGTGCGTGGATTTCTCTTTCCAACGCGCTCCAGCTTTATGCAGGAAATAATTTTGCGGAGCAGAGCACCTTATTTTTTACAGACTCCAATACGGATATTCTCACTTACATCAGTCAGGATCAGGATTCGTTTTCACCAGATGACCTGCTTAATTCCAAAACAAACCTGGTTCTATCTGTAGGAATTGCTTCTGTACCTGATTTATACCTTACTCTCAGCATTCCTTACAGTACTATTTTCGCGAAGTTAAATATGATCCGGATCGTGGAGGTTTTCCTGCTTTTATTCATTGTTTTGTGCATCCCCATACTGCTTTATTACCTTACACAGATGATTCTGCGCCCCATGCAGGTTCTCACAGGCGCTATGGAAAAAGTACAGGATGGAAATCTTTCTGTCACAATTGATCTCCCAGACAGTGCAGAAGAATTTCAAAATGTGTCTCAGACCTTTAATACCATGGTCTCCGAAATACGGCATTTAAAAATAGACAATTACGAGCAGAAAATATTTAATCAGCAGCTTGAACTGGAAAAGCTGCAGCAACAGGTAAAGCCTCACTTTTATCTCAATTGCCTGAACATTATATATAATCTTGCAGAAGGTGCCGAATACGAGCTGATTCAGGAGCTTTGTATGGCTCAGGCCAAGTATTTCCGCTATATGCTGAAATCTTCATTTTCCACAGTATCTCTGGAGGATGAGATCGCCCATATAAAAAATTATCTGCATATTCAGCAGCTGCGCTATCCAGGACGGTTTTTTATTGATTTTTCCCTTCATACTGAATTGAAAAACATACAGATTCCGCCTCTGGTGCTTCACGTTTTTGCAGAAAATGTGGTGAAGCACGCAGCCTCCTCTGGCCCAATCCAGTTTTCTATCTCTGCAACACTACTTGACGAAAAATATATTCAGATTCAAATAGCAGATACCGGTCCTGGCTTCCCTTCGGATGTTCTGGACATGCTGTGCCACCCGGAAGCACTTTCCAGTGACTCCGGCGATCATATTGGTATCTCCAATACCATCAAGCGCCTCAGAATTTTCTATAAGGGCCAGGCACGTATTTCTTTTGAAAACCAACGGCCCCACGGCGCACTGATTACTTTATTGATTCCAAAAGGAGAGTTTAAATGAACATTCTGCTTATAGACGATGAACCACTAACCCTTCAAATGCTTCAGAAAAAAATCCCCTGGCAGGAGATTGGAATTGATCAGGTATATACTGCCAATGACACACGTTTTGCAAGGCAGCTGCTTCAGACCTTTTCCATTCAGCTCCTGGTTTGTGACATTGAAATGCCAGGGGAAAATGGCCTGGACTTTTTGAAATGGGTAAAAGAAAATATTTCCGGCAGTACAGTTTCTCTTCTTCTCACCTGCCACGACGATTTCAATTATGCGAAAGCCGGGATTCAGCTGGGTGTATATGATTACCTGGTAAAGCCCATCGCTTATCCGGAATTGACACAGGTTCTGAAAAATGCTGTAAAAGAATACGAAAAGCTTTATTCCGACCAGCAGCAGATACAGGACGGACAGCTGTGGAAAAAGCATCTGGATTCCACGCTTCGTGCCTTCTGGCAGGATTATTTCCGTTTTTCCGGTTCTTACACACCAGAAAAAATGAATGAGCTCGGGATTCCTTCTGATGCCGGATTTCTGCTTATCTCTTTCCGGCATATCGCAACCAGTCAGACGCTTCAGGCCCACGACATTATTGCCCTTTTGGAGCAACAGGTAATTCCGGCTTTTTCATACTTAAAAATGGACTTTTCCATTTTTTCCAATGCCCCACAGAACTATCATATTGTAGGCTGGAATTCTTCTGCGCAGGATTCTGAGAGCATTCCTTATCTTTATGCCCAGATGAAGAAAATAACCACAGAACTGCATATGAACCAGCTGGATCTTTATGGCTGTATGAACCATTACACATCCATCTGTGAGCTTATAAAAATGTCCGCCGTTTTCCAGAAATTTTTCGACCAGCTGACAGATAATACCCCTGGCTTTTTCCTGGTAGACTCCTCAGCCCAGCTTTCTGAACAATATGACATTCTTTCCAGCACCAGTCTTCTAAACAGCGTTTCCACCTATGTGAGAAGACACCTTGCCAGTGAGATTTCAAGACAGGAAATTGCAGATTACGTGCATTTGAATCCAGATTATCTTACAAGAATTTTTAAGAAAAAAGCCGGAATGAATCTTTCTGATTATATCCGTCAGGAACGTCTCAATTATGCAAAACATCTGCTGAAAAACACTGAGCTTTCCATCAGTGAGATTGCCCTGACCACCGGTTTTAATTCACCGTCCTATTTTTCCAGTACCTTTCATAAGGAATATGGAATAACACCGGCAGACTTCCGGAATCAGATTTCCGGCACAAGCCAGAAATAAAGTACCCGCATACTCGCAAAAGCGGCAGCTTAAAAGGGAGGTAAATAATCGTCTTATTTACCTCCCTCTCACACCGTGCTTAGAGCCTATTTGAAAAGGCATCTGGCACGGATTTTTAATTTTCTCAAATTTCCGGAAATAGCTTATCTATTTCTGTACTTCCTTTTGTTCTTCTTCAACCTTCAAAAATGATGTGGTCACTGCCAGAATCGCATACGCGATCATTTCTGCCCCAAGGAAGCCCATAATGATCACCCATTTCGTAGCATCATTCTGTACAGCAGCTTCCATAACACCGTTTACCAGCTGTGGCGGCTGATATCCGCTAAGAGAGATCAGTCCGTTAAATACTGCAGTCATAATTCCACCAGCAGGTACTGTGATAATACTATAAAGTGACATGGAAAGTCCATCACTTCTGTAGCCATTTTTTCTTTCCAGATGATCCAGTACATCTGCAAACAATGCCATCATAACATAGCAGGCAGGAATCGTTCCCAGGGTTTTAATGGTAACCCCAATGGCCACCATTATAAAATTGGTAGGATTGATAAAACTGATCACTCCCCCGGCAACTGCCAGCCATAAACCGGCAACCGTACAATTCTTCTTACCGAATTTCTTTGCCAGCGGCCATGCAGTAAACATTCCAAGAACCATGGGAATACCGGAAAAGACAGCCAAAAGCGTCTGGGTAATTCCATCCTGATATTTTCCAACTATATAATCACAGTAATAACTCATGGAAAGATTTTTCATTCCACCTGATAAATTAAACAACAGGTAAAATACAATGATCAGCCACCAGTATTTATCTGTTACAACACCTTTTAGCTGCTGTTTCAGGGGAAGCTCTTCTTTTGATGTTTTTTCACCAGCAGGAGCTTCCAGCTTTTTGAGATACAGCTCTTCTGTAATACGTTCCCGGGTAAAGCAGAATTCCACAAGTGCTCCTGCCAGTGCCACTGCTCCCATGATACTCATGCAGATCAGCCATGCCCTCTGGTTTTTCAGTCTGGGATAGATCAGCATCGGAAACAGAATGGATGCAAATAATCCGGCAGCCCCCATATTGGCAGCATTGCTGATAACAGAAAGCTTTCCTCTTGCAGCACTGTCCCTGGTAGACAGCGGAACCATCATACTGTGCGACAGGAAATAAATCGGGTAAGCAACTGCAAAGTACAGATTATAGGACACTGCGATCCAGATCAGCTCCAGTCTGATGTTTCCTGTAGGAACAGAAAACATCAGTACACATGAAACAACCATCAGCGGAGCCGCAACCAGCAGGTAAGGTCTTGCCTTTCCCATTTTCGTTCTGGTCCTGTCAATAAGGATTCCCAGAATGATGTTTGCAATTGTTACAAAAATCGTGCACACCAGAGGTAATGCCGTAATAAATTTTCCAGACAAGCCCAGGGCATCTGTGTAGAAACGGTTCAGGAAGCAGGTAAATACTGCATTCACGATGAGTACGCCAAATGGTCCTAAGAAATACCCCAGCGCCATCTCCGGCAACGAAACAGAATCTTTTTTTAACATAAGCTATTTTACCAATCCCTTAAATGACACTACAAATTCTAAGATCAGGGCTGCAAAGGTCAGTACCGCGAATACCAGGAATCCGGCTACCTGTCCCCATGTATACAGCCCGGAGACAGCCCATCCAAGCGGATCAAGCTGTGATGCGAAGCCATATACAAATGCAACGGAAAACAGGATTGCACTTACAGTGGAGGAAAGATTCAAAATACCAAAAGAATATTTCATGTTAACTACAATGGTAATAATATTTAATACAATAGCAATTGCTGCAATGATTCCAATCTGTTTTACTGCAACCTCTGAAGTGGAATATGCTACCAGTCCGATAATCCCAAGTACCGCTGCTGCCAGAGTCAGCCAGCTACTGGTTGAAAGCTTTTTCGTCTCCTTCATAACTGTTTACTCCTTTTCCTTTCCGTTCTTTTTCAGACTTACAAGATAAAGTACTACCAAAATAACTGTAAGTGCACCAAATGCATATTTGATACCTACGATCAGATTCTGCCACCAGGTATTTACATAGACGATCTGGGTACCTGCAGAAATGCCGTTCATGGCGTTACTCTGGGCAGTTGTATAGACATAAGTCTTAAGTATTTCTTTCATTTTGTGCTGGAAGAGGGAATCTGCTTTGATCTTCTTCATATTCTTATCAGAAGTCATAGCACCCCATTCTGTATCTTCATAAGTAGTCGGGTTGGACAGCATCGTTCCACCACCGCCCAGTAGGGAATCCTTCCAGTTCATATAATCGGCACCATTGATCATATCGGTAACGATCCAGCCAGTGTATCCCCACTCATTTCTTGCGATCTGTGTCTGAACACCTTCATCTGCACCTGCAAAAACAGTACCAACACGGTTAAATGCCGTCATGATTCCTTTTGCAATGTTCTTCTGCATTGCGCCCTGGAATCCTCTTAATTCCATCTCTCTTCCGGCCTGCTCTGTCATAAAGGTAGATAATCCGGAACGGTTTAATTCCATATTGTTAAATGCAAAATGCTTCGGAGTCATCATCAGTCCCTTTGAAGTTCCACCTGTGCAGACTGCAACTCCCATTAAGTTGGTAAGCATGGAATCCTCAGAATAATACTCATGGTTTCTTCCGCAATACGGAGTTCTATGGTTATTTAAGCCAGGACCTAAGATTGATGCAATATTGCTCCATAAACTGTCTTCGCCAAAGATCTCACCTTCACGCTGTACCAGCTCTTTATTAAATGTAGCTGCTACTACCGGCTCTGTAGGCATTCCTGCCATTCCATATCCGGAATATTCATCCTCTTCTGCTACATAAGTAGGCTCATCTGAATTTGTCTTATTCCATTTTACAAAATATCCTGGAACCTGGTCTCTTACAAAACCAATTGGTCCATCATTTGCGTAAGTTCTTGGATATCCGATGCTGTCAATATTCTCGAAATCATCACCGCCAGCTTCCACAAAATTAATCGCCTCATCCAGTGTCACCTGGTCCAGAAGCTGATCCCACTGTGGATCATCGTATGCCAGAACTCCGGTAGTGTTTCCATTTTCATCTGTAAGAATGAAGTCAGCAAGCTGTAATCCATTGTCAGCTCCCCATACTTCGTTATAATCACTATTTTCAGTTAATGAATAAGTATTATTGGTCAGACCAACCATCATTTCCTCAGTAGGAGTGATTGCTTCTACAGGTGTCCAGCCCTTGCTCCAGTCAGAACGTGTGGTATATTCTACTGTGTTCTCAATGAAGTTATTGATATCTGCATCCTGAAGGGCATTTTCAACACCTACAGAATAGGTTTCCTGGTTCTTCTCGCCCAGATTCCATACAATTGCGTTATCTGCTGTGATATTCTCATCTTCATTGATAGCGATCAGATTATCTGTGCTTCCTGTCTTTTTGGCAAGAATGTTGTTCAATGCTTCATGTGCACCATTTCCAACTGCAAAATAATAATCACCTGCATCCAGTACCCATGCACCCTGTGTTCCATTTTCTTTTACAGCATCCTCATCATAGCTTGCCATATACTGTGGATCAAAGGTAATGGTAACGGTTTCTGTTTCACCTGGCTCCAGTACTTTGGTTTTTCCGAAGTCTAACAGCTGAACAGCCGCTTTCTCAATTCCGCCTTCTGTATATGGAGCCTGCACATAAAGCTCTACAGCACTGCTTCCGGCTACATCACCTGTATTGGTTACATCTACCACAGCAGTTCCTTCGCCGCCGATGGCTACATCTACAGATTTTAATTTCTGTTCAAAAGTAGTATAGGAAAGTCCATAGCCAAATGGATATACCATTTCATTTGCATAATCCCATCCGTCACCAGTGGAAGAACCTTCTTTGGTATCTGCATTACCCTGTCCCAGGATCTGATCCTCGTATCTTGTTTCATAATACTTGTATCCACTGTAGATACCTTCGGATTCCACCAGATACCAGTCTGCTTTATTTGCTTCTGTCAGGACAGCATCTTTTCCAGCCTGTGTGCTGTTTGTGTAAAGATAAACGCCCCAGTTTACCATAGATGGGGAAGAAGCAGTGTTAGCGGGATAAGTGTCAGAAAGATGACCAGACGGATTGGCATCTCCGCAAAGCACATCTGCTACTCCAAGGAAGCCGTTCATTCCAGGCTCACCTACCCAGAGGATCGCATCGATTTCTGCGTCATTTTCCAGATCACCAAGTTCCATAGGGTTGTCTGAATTGATCAGTACGATAACCTTTGTACTATGTGCTTTCGCAAGCTCGATCATAGCCTTCTCATTGTCAGACAATGCCAGCGGACGCTCAAAGCTGTCACTTTCATCTCCGCTTACCATATTTGGATTGTAATCCGTTGCTTCTGAACTGTCACGGGAAAGTACGACAACAGCTGCTGTATCATCTGCGGACTTTAACGCTTCGTCTGTATAAACAGATGCCGGAGCTTCACCAACCTTGTACATTGGTGTATTTTCGTATGTCATTCCAAAGCTTGGCATGGAGGAATGTCCTCCTGCTCTTCCATAAGTTCCATTTACTTCTTCACTGCTGTAGAGATCCAGCATAGTCTGATTCAGGGTAAACTGCTTTTCTTCCAGTGCCTGCTGCAGGGAATATGCAGTCTGTCCATTCTCTTCATCAACAGCGACAGAGGAACCGATCATTCCACCTAAAGTAGGATTGATGGAGTTTAATCCCCATAAAGTAATATTTTCGCTGTCCTTTTTCACCGGAAGTGCTCCGTCATTTTTTAATAATACGGAACCTTCTGCACTTAACTGTGTTGCCAGCTCTTTCTTTGCATTTAATACTTCTTCCAGACTGTTAAACTCAGATTTATAATAAATTCCATCTGATTCACTGTCTGTCTGGATTACCTGGTAATTGGTCGTTCCCAATCTACCGTTGATAAACTGTGCTCTGCTGTTTGCAAGCGTCTCTACGCCCATTGACAGCACTAATACAGACGCCGATACGGTTGCAAGTCCCTGCATTGCCTGCTTTTTCAAATGTTTCATTTCTTTCCCCCTCCAAAGTCTTCCCATTTCCATTCATCATACCAGCGGATCATTGGCTTACCGTCGATCCATTCTACCGGCAGCCATACGTATGTGGAAATGCTTGTATTTTCTTTATGTTTGATTTCTACACCCGGCAATTCAACCGCTTCTTTCTCCGAAGTGTCCACCGTCCATGCTCCGCTCGCTTTCAAGGTCCGCTCTGCAAACGGATAGGACAGCCTTGTGATTGCCTTTCCCAGAAATGTAGGCATCCAGCGGTCAGCCATTGCGATATACAATTCTGTCCCCGGTACCTTTAACACACTGGTAAATTGGCTGAAAAATGAGCTTTTCGTAGTATCCTTTATACATGGATCCCCTAATTCCTCATATTTCCCATGCCAGTCTGTGATCCGGCACACCTTACTTGGGTTTGGATAATAACCAGTAGTTCCACTTGTGTAAAGATAATAATTTCCATCTTTTTCAAAATAAGTGGGGGCTTCTCTGGTATATGGCGGATGCAGCCCGTCATAATGAACGGAATACTCTCCGGTCACCTCTGTGAAATTCTCCGAAAGTGTAGCCGTTACAAGCTGAAAGTGTGGTCTGTCAAAAATCAGATACCCTTTTCCTGTGTTTTTGTCTACTGCGATGGTAAAATCCCCGGTGTCCATTTTCAGCGGCTTGTACACCTTATGGACATATTCATAGGGTCCCATGAAATCATCTGCCTGCAACACACACATAAACTGGCTTGTCACACCGGCCATGATCTTGAGCCATGCCACATATTTTCCGCTCTTTTTGCAATACACAATATGCGGACGGTCCATACAGTAGGTAGGGTGCAGTGGACTGTTCAGATCATCCGGATCCGGGTGAATGATAAGGCCAAGGTCTTTCCAGTTATACAGATCTTTCGATGAATAGGCTCTTACACCCCAGTGCCAGATCGTATTAGAAGGGCCGCCCTTGGTATATTCCTTGTTTTCGCCATACCAGTAATACGTTCCATCTTCTTCACTGTAAAAAACCGAAAAGCCATGAGCCTGGATCGCTTTTCCTTCAGTATCCAGCCACTTCTTCCCTGGTTTAAAACTATGGTACATCTCTTCCTCCTCCTTTTTTTCAAGCATACACTATAAAAGTCAGATATTTCCGGCTTTGTCATATAATCGCCTTTTTTTGACACAAATAATTCTGTTGCGAAGAGATTCACATTTTTTACTCCAGATACGAAAAAAGTAAGCGGTCTGCCTGCTGTACAAACCGCTTACTTTTTATTGGTCTTTTTCTGATTTTAATTTACGGACATCCTTTCCTGCATCTGCAAAAGCAGCTGCAGTTCAAACCATTCCCCGTTTACTTTTCCCATAATGGAACCGTCATATTTGTTTACGATAGTCTCCATGCTTTTCATTCCAAATCCATGATTTTCTTTATCTTTTTTGGTTGTCAGGGGAATGCCGTGGTCAAATGCCGGAACCTCGGCAACTGTATTTTCGATACGGATTCTTACGAAATGCTTCACTTGTTCAATGGTAATGTAGATCAGCCGTTTATCCGGATCCTGGAATTTCATAACTGCTTCCACTGCATTATCCAGGGCATTCCCGATCAAAATGCTGATATCAAAGGGATCCATAAACGACAGGATCTTGCCATCTGCAATGCAGTTCATCTGAATTTTTTTACTCTGACATTCAATACTTTTCGCTGTTAAAATTGTATCCAGAACCTTATTTCCGGTTTTATTCTGCGCCTCATATATTTTTATTTCATTTTCCATTTCCAGCAGACGTTGCCGTACCGTTTCTTCACCAGCCTCTGACTTTAATACATTGAGATAATGTTTCAGGTCATGATATTTCTGATTTACCAGATTGGTGCTGTTTTCCATTGTCTGATAGTTATCCTTCTGGAACTGCAATGTCTTCTCCAGAATCTGCACTTCATAGCGCCATTTTTCATCCATCATCCGCATATGTATCACATAAAGAGCCGCCACGCCACAGAGATTTATTACCATACGCAGCAGAAAAAATTCCCTGGATGTCGCCGCTGACAACGGGGTGTTGGACCAAAAGCAGCTGATGTTGCTGGCAAGATGCACCAGAAGTACAATAAATCCGGTACTGAAAACTTCATGCAGACGGATCTCAGGCTGTTCCCATTTATATAGGATTTCGCGTCCTGCCACACAGCAGATCACCAGAAGAATGCCATGAATAACCAGCAACATCAGAATTTGTGTCAAAAGTGTCTGCGACTTTACATCTCCATCCACAAAGAAGTAGTACAGCTGCCACTGGATCGCGGCACAGCATTCTGACAGCATAAGCGCCCACGCAGTATAATACCAGGTTTCCATCCAGCTTCTTTCACATGCAAATTTCAAATAGAAGAAACGCACCAGAACAATAAATCCACTGATGGGCACATACAAGGCCTGGCTGATATTCTGATAACCATCCGTTACGATAATGATCCAGAAGATAAGGAACGTCATCAGGATAGTTCCTGGAATCTCTTTTTTCCATTTTCTGTCTTTATTTAGAAGCAACATTACCAGTGCAGAATATAGCGCATATGCAAATGCATAATAAAGTCCTGGGGTTCCATCTGTCGTTGTCATTATTTGCTCACCTCACTGATATACCGGTTAAATTCATTCAGCAATTCCTTCTTGCGTAGTTTCGCCACCGGAATCTGCTCTTCTCCGATCTGCACAGTTGCCTCTCCTACGCTTTCCACATAGGCCAGATTCACCAGATACCCTTTATGACACCGGAAGAAATAATAGTCCTTCAAGGTAGCTTCCAGATCTTTTATGATTCCACGTACCGTATAGGTAACGCCGTCCTTATCCATATGATAGATCAGGTCATGCTGCAAGGCTTCGATATACATAATATTTAAAATATTGACCTTCTGAACCCTTCCCTTCAGATGAAGTGTGATATATTTTTTCGCACTTCTTCTCTCCATACGCTCCAATGCCCGTTCCAGCCTCTGGGAAAAAGCATAATAGGAAATTGGCTTCAGCACATAATCCAATGCGTCAACCTGATAGCCCTTCAAGGCAAACTGGGGCATATTTGTCACAAAAATAATGATAACATTGGAATCCATCTTACGGATATGCTGGGCTGCCGTCATTCCATCCATAAACTTCAGCTCAATGTCCATGATCAGGATGTCAAAATCCCCATGATACTTTTCCACCAGGTCTGCTCCATCCTCATAGCGGACAACCTGAAATCTTACCTCATTCTCCTGCTCATATTTGTTCAGATACTCCTGCAGGGTTTCTGCATAGGAATCATCGTCCTCTACAATTGCAACCCTTAATAATTCCTTGAATTTTGGCATAAAAACTCCGCCCCACTTCCATTACAAATTTCTTCCTCTTTTATCCGCCAGCCATGCCGGCAGGCACTGTACCCATTTATTGTTTATTATATTTTAAATACCTCTTTTCGTCAAATTTTTGTAATTTTCTATTACATATGAAAGAATCCTGCTTTGCAGGATTCTCCGCCTGCGGCGGGTCGCTTCATGCGACATCTGCCTCTCCGCCGCAGTGCGATCCTGCCCGACAGGGCTTTTTATGTAATAGGAGATTCCAACGGAATTTCCTATTACATAAAAATAGCCGGAAATATTTCTTTTGATAACTCAAAGAAATACTTCCGGCCTGGAGCCTGATTTTTCGCACGCTCCTGAAGGAATTTATTATTTGTCAGAAAAAACTCATCACTCTTTCACCGCCCCAGAAGTCATACCGCCCACAATATATTTCTGTCCAATCATATACACGATTACAACCGGAATACAGGTAAGTACAATATCAGCAAAAATGTAATTCCAGTAGCTTTTATTTTTTCCAAAGAACTGATAAACCGCCATAGTCATCGGAAACATTTTACTCTTGCTGGACAGATATAACGGAGTCAGGAAATCGCTCCACACACCCATAAACTGCAGAATAAAACATGTTACCATAGTAGGCTTCAGAAGGGGCATGATGATCTTGAAAAACAGGCTGATAGGACCTGCTCCATCAATGACTGCTGCCTCGTCCAGTTCCACCGGAACGGAAACCACAAAGTTGCGGATAGTAAACACGCAGAACGGAATCATGGCACTGGTAAATACCATAATGATACCCTGGCGTGTATCATTCAGATGAAGGGTGCTAAGCACTCTTACCAGAGTTACATAGTTGACCGGAAAAAACAGTCCGCAGAGTACGAAATAATATAAGAATACATTCAGTTTCGTACGTTTCCGACACATTACAAAGGCAGCCATTGCACAGAGCACAACCCCAAAAGTGGTTGCGACCAGTGCGTAAAGTAAACTGTTTGAAAATCCCTGGATCAGGTTTCCTTTGTCAATAACCTCGGTATAATTGGAAAACAGCCATTCCTTCGGCAGGGCAAGACTCATTCGGGAAGCCTCGCCTTTACTCTTGAAAGAGTTTATAACTACCATATAAAAAGGCAGGATAACGGTCAGGCACAGCAGGATGCAGACCAGATGTTTCAGCAGATTCTGAACTTTTTTCTTTGTCATTGCTGTACCTCCTGTTTTCCTAAAGTTTTAACAATTACAACACCAGCAATTGCTGTAATCAGAAGCAGAATACTGTTCAAAGCAGAAGACATACCGTACTGACCTCTGGAATAAAGCTGGAATGCATAGGTGGTAAGAACCTCTGTTGCATGTCCAGGGCCACCGTTTGTCAGAACGTAAACAATATCAAATACCTTCAGACCGTATGTAATACCAAATACCAGGTTGATCATAATGGCGCCGCTGAGCATTGGAAGTGTCACATAGCGAAGTCTCTGCCAGAAGTTTGCCCCATCGATCTCAGCTGCCTCATAGTAGGATCTCGGAATTGTATTCAGACCAGCAAGAAAAATCGTCATTACATAACCAATACCTCTCCATGCATCCACACCATAAATGGATTTCCACACAACGCCAAGATCCGAAAGCCATTTCTGTTTCAGGATTCCAAGATGCAGACCATCCAGAATTGCATTTAAAAGACCATTGTTATAGTTGAGAATGGACTTGAAAACAAGACCAATGATAACAAAAGGAAGGATAGACGGCAGATACAAAAGTGTTCTGTAAAGACCCTTTCCTTTCAGTCCTTCCTGAAGCATGATGGCAATCAGAAGTGCCGGAATCAGCTTCACAATGTTGGAAATAATGGTAAATTTCAATGTATTCCCAATACCGCTTAAGTAATCTTTGTTTGATGTGAAAATCTCTTTAAAATTGTCAATTCCGACAAAATGAACACCATTTAATACACTTCTTGAATTCCAGTCAGTGAATGAATATGCAACACCCATTATACTGGGAAGCAGGAAAAAGATAATGTACAAAGCCAGCGGCAATATCAGAAACCACTGGGGATAAATTTTCTTCTTATTCAAAGGCGATACCTCCCCTTTATCAAACAGTGCGAAGGAATCACTCCTTCGCACTGAAGATATACCCTTATTAAATATCTTATGCTTAAATAATTATGTCAATTTCTTACCGAAAAACTTTATTTAGTTCCAGTTTGCATCGCCAACTGTCTTGGCAGCCTCTGCGCGGTTGGTGTCCATATTTGCAAGAACATCATTTGCTTCCATTTCGCCCTGGCAGAATGCAACCATATCCTGACCAAACTGCATCCAGTAATCGTTTGTATATTTGGTACCAGTCTGAAGAACAGATACGCCCTTCTTGCTGTCATCTACAGTTGCAAGGAACTCTTCTTCCTCTGGCAGCCAGTGCTGCTCAATTGCATCATCGTTCATATCAACGTTTGTGTATGCAGGAGAGTTGTCAAGGATTTCCTGAAGACTCTCTGTTGTTGTAACAAAATTGAAAAATTCTTTTACAAGATCCTCATGCTCTGTTCCCTTGTAGCCAAACATAGTAGGTCCAGCCGGGTTGGTCGGATACCAAGTGTTGTCGCCAAGAGGAATGAGGAACATACCGAACTCATCTTCTGTGCCTGTATCATCTTTGATCTGCTGAATGTAGCTGGAGTTTGCCATAGCCATTGCAATGTTTCTGTCGCCAAATTCATTTCCAAGGTTGGTGCTGTCAGTTCCAATCCAGTCCTCTCCGAAATATCCTGCATCGGAAAGCTCTTTGAACTCGTTCAGAACCTCAAGCATTTTCTCATTGTCAGCAAATGTAGCCTGATTTGTATTCAAAGCATCATAAAGTCCTGGTGTAGCTTCTTCGTAGACACCACCGATCTGGAAGAATGCCAGCTGATGCTGCCAGCCATCTGCACCTGGCATAAACCATGGGGTAATTCCCTGTTCTGCGATCTTAGCGCAAAGGTCTTTCAGCTCTGCATAGGTAGATGGTATTTCCCAGCCATTTTCTTCGAATAATGTTTTGTTATAAACCATTACATACTCTGGTGAATTGTGCCAGATCTGAAGTCCGTATAATTTATCATTGTATACACAGGATGTTTTTCTTGCTTCCGGCATAAGATCTTCCCAGGAAGCTCCTGTGAAATCAATACAGTATTTCTCTGGATCAACGATTGTAGACTCGATTGCAAATGGGTTGGACTGAATCCAGAAAATATCTGCACAGGAATCAGTAGCCAATTTGGACTGAAGCAGGTCAGAATACTGGTCAGCCGGAATAGTCTGAAGGTCAACAGTTACACCATAAGTATCTTCAAAACGCTCGATTGTTGCATCATATCTGTTATCCATCCAGCCTGCTGATACCAGAATGCTCAGCTCCTCACCGGAAAAATCTGCCGTCTCCTCTGCAAATACGGTAAGTCCGCTTGTCATGGACGCGATCATTGCTGCTGCACAAGCCACTGCTACAAAACTCTTTCTCTTCATTTACATATCCTCCTTTTAATAAAATGGCATTTACCTCATTCAGGAATCTCCGCTGATTCCTCTGTCCTTTTGATGATATTATTTTATCAGTCATGTACTTTTTAATCCATGGATATTCTTACTTTCAATTTGTACTTTTTTCACCATACATTATACTATTTTCACATAAATTCATGTCTCTGCGCAAAGCCGCTCACAATTCTTATATATATTTTCTCTGTTTTCGAGCATTTATTTGTACTTTTTATACAAATATGATATACTAATTTTTAATGTTTCACACATGGATTTCTGCATCTGCTTTCCTAATATAGTCAGCAGCGCGGGCAAAACAATTACAGGAGGTATCGCCAGATGAAATCACGCAGTTTACAATCCAAGCTTTTTTTTGCCTATATCAGTCTGGCCTGCCTGATTCTGTTTTCCTTTGCATTTTTTTTCTATGTTTTTGTATCCAGACAGCTGAAGGATAGTCAGATCAGTGCCATGAATACGCTCAATTCCAGCTTTCAGACTCAGGTAGATTCCGCCATCCGCAATCTGGATGCAGTATCTGTAAACATTAACTACAGCAATCAGTCTAAAACCATTCTGGACAATTCCTTCAACTTAAATATTTCCAGCGATATGCTTTCTGCCATGTCAGATTTGTTTATTTCCCTTTCCGGAACCGAGCTGAAGGCAGATCAGGTAAATCTCTATGATTTTTCCGGATATGTTCTGGAAGCCGGCATCTCAACTATAGTCAAAAAGACGGATGGATCAAAGGATGAGTGGATCGAAGCGGCCCGTGAACTGGAGGGAAAAAAAATTCTTACACCACCCTACTGTACCAGAGAATATACAAAATCAGCCACCTATGACCAGTGGTTTATTTCCCTGTACCGATCCTTTAACAATCAATATAAGCGCGGCGTGGGTGTGATTGAAACAGCCAAGCAGTGCAAATCCGTTTTTAAAAGTATTATCACTTATAAAAAAAAGAACCATGAAGATGCTGCCAGCGTCTATGTTTTTGACAGCAATGGTGATCTGATCTATCCCTACGATATTTCCCAGGAATACCAAGCAGCACTTCAGCCCTACTATGAACTTACCAAGGGAGATGATTCAGCCCTCACTCTTGCCAGCCCGCTTACAGGCAGGACAGAGTATGCCGCAGAGTCCGTATCCGCCTATACCGGCTATACCTATCTTACCATTCAGCCGGAATCTGTAGTTCTGGCTCCGGTTTACAATCTGCTTCGTATTCTTGCGGCAATTGTTGCGCTGTTTCTGACAGTCTCCATCTTTATTTCCTACCGGCTTTCCCGTTCAGTCGTAAGACCGGTAAAGCATCTGAAGCATATTATTCAACGCATGGAGCTGGATACACTTGGACAGGAAAAGGTGACTGCCTACCCGGTTTCTGTCAATGAACTAGAGGAGCTTTACCAGGCCTTTCAGCTGATGAGCGACAATCTGAAGGATTCCATGGAGCAGCTGAATCAGGCTAAGGAGCAGGAAATGAAAGCCAGAAGCATGGCTTTGCAGACACAGATCAATCCTCATTTTTACTACAATACCTTGTCCAGCATTATGGTTCTGGCAGAGAACGGAGATTCTGAGACAGTGGTAAAAATGTGCCGGAATCTTTCCCAGATCATGCGTTATATTACCAATACCGCGGAGACAACGGTCACTTTAAAGGATGAACTGGATTATGTACAGAAATATCTGTATTGTATGAAGGTCCGTTATCAGTCCAGCCTGAATTACAGTATCCATGTAGATGAAAGCCTTCTTTCCCAACCAGTCCCCAAGCTGATCATCCAGCCTATTGTGGAAAATGCCATTCGCTATGGTTCGAACTGTGCACCGCCATGGAACATTTCGATCACCAGCGTGGTCACGAAAGGAAGCTGGCAGATTGAAGTGACGGATTCCGGTCCTGGCTTTACAGAGGAAGCCAAAGAGAGGATCACTGCCAACATTATGAAAGCCATTCAGAATCCGGGACTTCCGGAACTGAAGATAAACGGTCTGGGAACTATAAATGTATATCTCAGATGGAAAATATTCTGTAAAGGAGACATTATTTTCAGATATGGAAATACCGCTGAGGGGCACGGAATCGTGTCTATTGGACGGTATTTTTCCAAGACAGACAAATCAGCAGATGAAGCTGACTGCATAAGTGAATAAGCAAGGAGGAATCAAAATAGCATGACGTACACTGTCATCGTTGCGGAGGATGAAAAACTTCTGCTCACAAATCTTGTCCAGAAAATCCAGAAAGCGGATCCGGATTTTCAGGTGGCAGGAACTGCACAAACAGGCGATCAGGCTCTGGCTCTGATAGAAAAGCTAAGCCCTGATCTTGTAGTTACGGATATCCGTATGCCTGTGATGGATGGAATCACCCTGCTCACAAAAGTAAGGGAGCAGTTTCCATTTACTAAATTTATTATCACCAGTGGATTTTCAGATTTCGAATATGCAAAAAAGGCCATCACTTTAAAGGTTTCTGATTATCTGCTGAAGCCAGTTGATTCAGAGGAGCTTAAAGAAGCTCTCTCCAAGATCAAACAGGAATTTCAGATTGCCGGAAATGATTACGAAGAGGTGTTTAATGCCCGGACTGCTGCCATGACGCCAACTCAGATTGCCACATTACTGAAAGATTTCATTGTAAAAAACTACAGCGAGGACATTAATCTGAACCTGATCGCAGATAACATGAACTACAGTCCCAGCTACCTGACCAAAATTTTCTGCCAGGTCTACGACTGTACACCTTCCAGGTATCTGATCAACCTGCGAATGAGCCACGCCCAGAGACTTCTGCTCCACGAACCGGGGCTGTCCATTAAACAGATCGGAGAAATGTGCGGCTACCATGACCAGGGATATTTCAGCAGAATTTTTAAAAAATACACAGGGAAAAGTCCTCTGGAATTCCGGGGATAAAACAGGCTGTCGGGATAAAAATCATAGTATCCCGACAGCCTGCTTATTACAATACGAACAGCAAAACCTGTTCCTCTTTCTGTAATTCAATACTCAGGTATTCCCCGAAACACACCTCTTCCCGTCCACTGTAACCGCATTTCACTATAACACTTTTTTCGGGCCAGGGGTTTTCCACGCGGCAGGTATTCCCTTTGTGGCTTAGCACAGTGACCTTTTCTATCTCCCCATCCTTAAGGGATGCACTTACCTCAAAGCCACCCCATGCGCGAAAATTCCTGAAAGAAGCATTTGGATGTTTTTTTCTTGGCCATACAGGAAAAATGCGGATGACGTCTTCATAGCTTTGAAGCATCATTTCCTGAATTGCATCCGGAATAGTGTTCAACTGCTCAATTCCATGCGGATTTTCTTTCAGAAAGCCGTTTGGAATTCCACGATGAATAATCATATCCCTCATTTCATTCCAGATAATATCCGGGTCGTAGCCTGTACGGACAGCTGCAGTAAAAAACAGGCAGCTCAGATTAGACGCATTAAATGCCCCTGCTTTATAAAAATGGGCATGCTTTACAACTGTTTCTTTTTTCTCATCAGCAGCTCTCTCAAGAGCCTTTTTATACTCCAGCTCGCCCAGCTTGTTCTCCACCAGGCTGTGAATATGCACTGTGTTTCTCGCCACTTCCAGCTCTTTTTGATCACTTCCAAGACCCACTGCATTCCCTGGATAAATATGCATTATATTTCCAGGAAAATGGAAGGACCACTTTCCGCCAACACCCTCATCATAATAAATTTCTTTATCCAGCATTTCCTGGGGAAGCAAATCCTCCAGCTTCACATCCACTTCTTTCCACAATGTAGGATTGTCCTGAATTTCCCGAATGGTTCCCTTTGGATATGGTGCCAGATTTTCGGCAATTTCCTGCCACTTCGTTCGTTTTTCTTCATCCAGTTCCAATGCCTCACTGATTTTTGGAAGCCTAGTAAAAAATGTTTTCAGATACCCCAGAGTATTTACAGGATCCTCCGGCACACCATTTTCCCTGATATTTCCATCTGTACGCTCATGCATGCCATCTCCAACCACATGGTAAACGCCATCCCGAAGAACCAGATCCTTTTCCCAGAACTCAGCCACTCCTCTGAGATATGGGTAAACCTTCCAGGCATACCTTGTATCCTGACTGATTTCATAGCGATAGATCATATTTAGTGCACCGTGAAGTGCCGGTGATTTCATATGCAGGAGCAATGCCTCACTGACCACCCCATCAGGACCAAGTCCAAGCGGATAATAAAGCCCTTCATGATGAAGAAGGCGCTTACACATCTCGTCTGAAATCTCCATTAATTTCAGATAAGGTGCATCATGTGGATCGGACTGTTCAAAGTGCCCGGAAACCATCAGGTTCAGGTAAGGTGACTGATGGTTATAATTGATCTTGTAATTTCCATTCCACGCAGGGCGGTCAAAAGTACTGATTCCAAGAATATTCGGCGGATAATCCGGATCCCGTGACAAACTTGCCAGCATATACTTTGACAGATAATATCTCTGCTCGATCACCGGATCGTCCAGAGAGATTTCCGACATGCTCCAGAATCTTTTCCACCATGCCAGATGACGGGTGCGGAGATTTTCCACATCTTCTGCAGTTATCCACCTTGTTCTTGAAAAAGCATATTCATAAGGTCTGCTGCATTTCGCCCAGGAACGCACTGCCAAAATAAAAGTTGCCCTCTCACCGGCTTTTATTCTTCTTCTGGTGCTTCTGTCACGTAAGTCATAAGCATTTCCGAATTCTCTGGATTTTTCAGCGGACACATTGTTTTCTGCCTTTTCTTTTTTCAGAAATCCCCCTGCGAATCCAACCTTCGTCGGCATGTCCACATGATCGGAAAACTGCCTGTAGCCACTTACAATACCACCTCCGGTTTTCTTCACCTGCAGCGGCCGTCCTGTCACAAGCCCTACAAACATTCCATTTTGAATTTTCTCTGACTCACCGCTTCCCCAGATATCAACTGCTTTATCACAGCCTTTCCCCGTTTCATCCGGAAAATAAAAATCAAATTCCAGATCCAGGTCTGTCTCCGTTTCAAACTCCACCACAAGAACATTCTCATCTGCTGCCATCCAGCTTTTCAGAGCACATTTCTCGCCTTTAGGATTTGTTAATATTGTTATAGTTTCTGCCGTTGCAAAATTCTGTTCCGTATACCACTTCGCATCCTCCATAGCTGGAATGTCAAACACCATACGGCCAACAGGTCTTGGACTGCCCCCACTTACAGCAGGATCACATTTGGCAGAATTGTTATCATGAAAAAACTCCCAGTTCGCTGCACTTTCCATCTGCCAGAAATCATTTGTAGTAAACCAGAACTGCGGATACCTTGCATTTCCTGCCACAGCAGCCAGCAAATCTCCATTTCCAAGAATGGGAGCATCAATCTTCGTTCCGGCATTCTGCCAGATTTTCCATCTTCCACCGCCGGATACATCCACATTGCCATCCGGCACTGATTCCGGAGGCTGGGTAAATACCGCTTTATTTCGTTCTGCTATCATATAATATAAACCCCCCGATTATTTTACAATCACAGTCTGGTACACTGCTTCCCTCATTCCCGGGAAACTTCCTTCTCTTTCTCCAATGTTCAGCCTGCCGGCGCTTTCATCCCATACAAGCTTTGTAATTGCATACGCGCCATTTTCAAAATTGTAATTATTTCCTTCATCCTCATACAGTACAAACTCACCATCTGCCCCAGGATAAACCATAAGCTGAATCGGCTTTTTGGGCTCCTGCTGAGCATAAACCAGCCCGTCTGCAACAGGGATTACCGCTCCTGCTTTTACAAAAACCGGAATCCTGTCGATAGGTGCTTCCACTGTTACATACTGGCCGCCCTTATATTTTTCATTTGTCCAGTAATCATACCAGCCGGTTCCTGCCGGAAGATAACACTTCCATGTTTTTTCACGGTCAACAGGCGTACTCTCAGGTCCATAATACATGGGCTCTGTGACTGCACAAACAAGCAGGGACGGACCAAACATAAACTCATTTTCCACCTTTCTGGCTTCCCTGTCTTCTGGAAAATCAAACAGCAGACTTCGCATAATGGTATAATCCTCAAAATGCACAGCCCCTGCAAGGGAATAAATATACGGCATCAGATGATACCTCAGCTTAATAAACTTCTCAATGGCGTCGTAGAACATGGTTCCCTTTTCCCCGAAATTCCAGATTTCCCTTGGTGTGTCTGTTCCATGAGAACGGAACATAGGGAGAAAAGTGCCCATCTGCAGCCATCTGGTGTAAAGCTCACAGTATCCCTTATCCTTCACTCCCTCATTATATTTCCCCTGCCAGAACCATTTAGGCTCAGGATCTGTATTACATCCGCAGCCGCGATTCTGCCATTTATCTGCCACAGTGAAAAATGCTCCGATATCCAGAGTCCAGTACGGATAACCACTCAGTCCCATATTCAGGCCTTCCACAATCTGGATCTTCAGGTTTTCCCAGTCAGCACAGGTATCCCCGGACCACAACATGGCTGCATATTTCTGTCCGGAAGCATAACCGGAACGTGTAAGATTTAATACACGCATATCCTCACGGTCTTTTCTCTGATTTTCGTAAATTCCCTTTGCATGCTCCAGCGCAAAAACATTTGCCACAGCCGGATCCAGATATTTCTTATGCTCGCCTCCAACCATCAAAAAGCGCTCCCAGGGCTCTCTTTTTACTGCGCCGCCCCAGTCAGGACCGGAAAAAGGTTCTGTGGAATCACACCACCAGGAATCAAAGCCCTGGTCAAACAATCCTTCTTTTGCCTGCTTCCAGTACATTTCCCTGGCCTTTTCATTAAATGCATCATAAGTTGCGTAATCATAAAGCAGATAACCTGCATCGAAAAATTCCTGGTGATTTTTACCGCCGGCATTCATATTTGGCCATACGGAAACCATGGTGTGTGCATGCATTTCATGGATCCGGTTCATACATTCCTTGTTATCCCCATAACGGGACTGATCCAGAATTTTCTCGCCCCAGTTTCCCGGATCCCAGGTGTTCCAGTCCTGGACCACACAGTCCAGCGGAACATTAAGTTCTCTGTAATGACGGACGATTTCCTCCAGCTCTTTCGCTGTATAATACTGCTCCTTTGACTGAATATATCCGTAAGCCCACTTCGGCAGCATCTGCGCTTTTCCCGTCAGATAACGATAATCGCGGATAATTCCATCCATAGAGCCGCCGCCCATAAAGTAATAATCAATCTGCTCCACTGTATCCAGGAACAGGTAGGACTCCCGCCCCTCATCGTTAAAGGTCATAAGAGAACAGCAGTCAAACAGGATTCCATATCCTTCTGTGGAAACAAAAAGAGGCATGGGAATTCTCATATTATGCTGGTAGAGATACTGATTATGACCGCGGTAATTATAAATTCCCTCCTCAGCCTGTCCAAGGCCGTGAATCTCTTCCTCCTCATTCCAGTCAAAGAAAACTCTGGCGCGATAGCCCTCGCGTACCTTTTCCGGCTTCAGATTTTGAATAAAATTACGCTCTCCATCTACAGTTTTCACGCGATTGATAATCGGCTTCTCTCCACCGGTCGTGTAACGTACCACATCAATTTTCGTCAGATCTGCCTTATTCTGGGTGCACCATTTGCTGCCATCCGCATGCTTCCATTCCACACATCCCTCAGACAGATTTAAAGAAACCAGAACCTTTTTTGTTCTTACATTCAGCCTGCCTTCTTTTTCTTCTGCTTCAAAAGCAACTTCAGGATAATCCTTTTTTTCAATTATAAGCGACTCCGGTTCTCTGATCTCTTCTTTTCCGATCACGCAGCGGATAATTTCCTCTGTCACTGGAATAAGACGATAAACCATTCCCCCGGCTGCTTCCTGCACATAGCTTTCCGTTTTTATCATTTTTTCTTTTCCTCCTTGATTCGGTTAAAAAGGCCGCCATATCAGGACAAACTTTCCTACTTTCATCCTAACATGCCAGCCTTTGATCGGTCTATGTCATATCCGCTCCTGAATTTTAATTATTTTTACTCTTCTCATCTCCAGGAGTTTTTCCCATATGTTTTTTGTACAATCTGTAAAAATTTGAAATATTATTAAAACCGCATTCCATGGCAATTTCCGTTACATTCGCCCCGTTTTCCCGAAGCATTTCACGCGCCCTGTTAACCCGCAGCCGTGTTACGTAATCGCTGAAGCTGATATTGGCCACCCTGCGAAAATAGGAGGAAAAATAATTGGAGCTCATATAAACAGAGGCTGCCACTTCCTCCAGGGTGATCTTCTCACAGTAATGATCATTTATGTATGTGAAAGCCTGCTCAAGGCGTTTCATTGCGTTTTTCTTTTCCTTAAGCATTTCCCCTGACTTGGTCTCATCCTGATATGCGCGGATCAGCATGGTAAGGATTCGAAGAACATTAGCCTTGATCATCAGCGGATAGCCCTCTTTACGCTCATTCCACTCCTGGTGGATTTCGCGGATACTGATCCGGATTTCCTCATTTACCTTCTCTTCCCGCCCAACTCTGTTCTTGAAATTACTTCCTCGCTCCACAAACGGCTTCAGATATTCTGCATCAAACACACTGATCTTCTCAGCTACAAATTCCGGAGAAAAAATCATTACCAGAAGCTTCATATTACCGCCAAGCAGCTTCCATCCATGAGGCTCCACATTGTTAAAAATGATAATATCATCCTTCTCCATTGTGTATTCCTGGCCGTTGACAAAATAATTCCCCTTGCCTTCCAGAACCCAGGTGATCTCAAAATAACTATGCCAGTGCCAGGTTCCCGGGCGGCTGTTAGCCTGATTTAATTCTACCTCTGATATCTGAAAAGGAAACTCCTTATCAAGAGGAATGCTGTCACGTTCCAGTTTCATCTTCTGCCTCCTGTAGCTGTGTCATATGCACAGTATAGCAGAATTCCTGCTGACCTGCAATCTCCCTTCCGGACTCCTTATCCCAGAAATCTTTCCAGTTTTTCCAGTTCTTCCTCATGCTTTCCGTGAACTGCGATTCTGAAATAATCCTTTCCCTGGACACCTTTTATCATATAATAATCACTTTCTATTTTGAAAAAAGGCTCTTTAAGCATATCCAGATATACAAAGCTTCCAAGAGGTTTCAGACTCAGTATAAACTCTCTGTCTATTGGCTGATCCAGCAGATAATCCGTTGCAAACCATCCGGATTCTGCGCATTTCTCCCTTGAAGGCTGTTTCCCAAGAATTTTCATTTTCACTTTTGTTCCCTTCAGATAATTTTTCCACACGATTTCATCAGATTCAGCTACCTTTTTAAGGAAGCTGCAATCTGTCCGGCAGCTGTCAGAAAAGCCTGAATATCTTTTTCCCCGGTAAACCAGGAGATGCTGACTCTCACAGTTCCACCGTTTTCTGTCCCCATTGCCTGATGGATCAGCGGCGAGCAGTGCAGTCCAGCGCGGACTGTGATCCCATATCCGCTTTCCAGTATATAAGCTGCATCAGAAGCCTTTAAGCCATCGAAATTCATACTCAAAACAGGCCCTCTGCGCCCTTTTGGACTGCCGTAAATTTGAATGCCATCTATTTTTTTCAGTCCCTCATACAATAGCTCCATAAGCATTTCTTCTTTTTTCTGTATCCAGTCCAGCCCTGTTTGGAGTATATACTCAGTCCCTGCAAGAAGCCCTGTAATTCCCGGAATATTCTGTGTTCCCACTTCATATTCGTAATCACCATTTTCATAGGTGAGCTGCTGACTGTTTCGCCCTGTACCTCCGTATTTTAATGGTTTCAGGGAAATGCCCTCTCTGATATAAAACCCGCCTGTTCCCTGGATTCCAAGAAGACTTTTGTGCCCTGTAAAAACAACGGCATCTGCATTCCAGCCATCTATATCCACAGGAATACATCCTGCACTCTGGGAAATGTCTGTAATTAAAAGCAGGTTGTTTTTTCTGGCAAAATCAGCTGCCATTTTCATATCCTGTATATATCCGGTCACATTGGAGCAATGATTGATGATCATGGCAGATGGCTTTTTTCCAGTTGTTTTTGTTGCTTTCTTCAATGTATTCTCAAGAGCCTGTTCTGTTATTGCCCCATCTTTCCCACAGGGAACGATCCATACAGGATGTGTGTCTTTCACTGTCTGATTCATCAGCGGCCGAAGTACACTGTTATGCTCTGTCTGTGTTGCAAGAACAGCCTGACCTTCTTCCCCGAAATTCAGGCCGCAAAGCAATGTATTCATACTCTCCGTTGCGCCTGAGGTAAAAAAAATCCGATGATAGTCACTGATATTTAAAAGCTTCCCAAGCTTCTCCCTGCACAGCTCTTCTGCATCTTTTTTTAATATATCGCTTCCTCCCCGGAATTGCGAAGCAGGCGTGTCCATAAGACACGCCTGTACAGCTTCACATACAGAGGAAGGCTTAGGCCAGGAAGTGGCCGCATTGTTCAGATAGATCATCTAACTCATCCTTCCAGGATATTGAAATCCATAACCTTTGCAATTTTTTTGATCAGCCTGGTATAATCACCAAAAATCAGAACCTGATGATGTCCAAAGCCAGCCAGATTGTGCATAAACTCCCTTGCATCATCCATCTGGATATAGTAATACGGGCTGCAATAGGTCTCGGCATATTCCGAACGGATTACTTTTCCTTTCTTAATGCACATGGTATCACCTGCCGGATTGAAACGACCAAGTGTAATATAATCGTCTTCGTTCTGTGTAAAATCAACCTGAAGCTTACCGCCGAAGCCCTGTCCGGTAAATGCCCACAGCTTGTATTCCAGCGGTTTTGTTCCGTATCCGTTCATACAAAGTGCCGGAACTGCATGATGGATCCTGAGCAGCTCATCTGTCTCATGATTTGGATTTCCCATAAAGGCCGGACGGTTTGCAGCGTATTGCATGATCAGCATTGCCATAAGTGCATTCAAGTCTTCCTCGCATCCACTTGGAATTCCCTCATCCTTCATAATTGAATGACACATGCATGGTGTAAATTTACGGTTCTGTGGAATTTCCGTCGTACAAAGCTCATGACAGGCTGTGGAAAATGCATTGCAGTCATAAATATCCATCATTTTCTTTGCTGCAAGATAATATTTAATGTCATTGATAAACCAGTCGGTATTTACCTGAGTATCTGTAGAACCAGCAATCAGCTTATCCGCAATTGGCTTTGCCTCTTCATCCGTAATCTCATCCATATATTTGAAAATAGATGTGAATGGAAGCTTGATCACTTCAAATCCATAACGCTGACGAAGAACCTCCGGATCACGGATAAGGCTCTGAATTCCAAATGTAGGCTGGGAACCTGCGGTCAGCACAAGTGCTCTTGTATTGCGAACTGCTTTTCTTACCCAGAGAATATGTGCGATTTCATTTACATCCTGAAGATCCATTGCCACATATGCTTCCACGCCAATTGAGCGGCAATATGCTGCAAAATCAATGCCCTCATTTCCATTCTGCCAGATAATGACCGGTTTTCTGTAGCGTTCCAGCTTCGGAATTCTCCATCCCATGCAAAGGAAGCAGTCAATTTCATCTACATCTTCACCGATCTTGTCGAACATTTCTTTTTCTACAACAAAGGATTCATTATATCTTACATCCAATGCCTCTTTAAATTCAACCTCGCTAATCACGTCCTTCAGGGCCTCTACAGAGCTTTTGAAGGTTTCATCAGCAACCTTTGTCTCTGCCTCTACAGTCATGTCTTCTTTTCGTCCGGCACGGCACGGTCCCTCCCAGAAATGAGTATGTGTCAGACAACCGATCAATGGTCTTACAACAAGTTTTACATCCATAGCTTTCTGTTTCATAGTTTGAAATACCTCTTTTCCCCATTCAATTTTTGTGTTTCCCCCGCGTATTAATTTCAATTATATCTTTTAAAAAAACTTTTTCTTCTATTTTCTTCCTGTTACTTTATACTTTCTTATTGTTTTTTGTACTAATTACACAAATATTATAATTATTCCTATTAGTTTTATATGAATTATTGCACGTTGTATATCTCATACAGACAACGCAAAGCGCCGACAGATTTACCTGCCGGCGCTTTTTGGTTTTTATTATGGAGTTAACAAAACAAACTTAATTTGAATATGGGTTACTTCCATCAATAAGACTGCATATGTTTCAGCGTCCCAGAGACTCTACAAAAGTTCCCTTCACATCGCTCCAGTTGCGGTCTGCATAATCAAGAAGATATGCAGCCTGCTCCATGGACATTTCCGGGAAAAGAAGGAAAAGGCTGTGGGAGCCGTATTTATTTACAATTCGGTCTACGTTGCGGATCCAGTCTTCAAACTCACCGGAATATACCTTTACCCAGATGGATTTGCCTGCTGCAATTGCTTTATCATAGATCACATCCCAATCCGGAAGGGTTCCGTCCGGACCGGCATCACCGCTGGTCCACTGAAGAGCATCAATTCCCTCAATTTCCATAAGCGCATCCATGTGCTTAATTGCAGCCGGACCATCCAGATGATAAAGTACATGATCCACATTTTCAGACTGACTGCGTAAGGACGGCTGGATATATTTACGGAAATCTTCCGGTGACATCATTGCTGAGAAATCGCACTGAAGCTTCACTGTTCTGCCTGGTCCCCAGATCTGGAATACGGTGTATGCATTTCCGCCTTCTTCATCTTTGATAACATCATAAAAACGGTCATAATATTCATAATAAATGTCCGTTACCTCCTGGATTCTTTCTCCGATCATTTCCGGCTCATCCAGAAGATCAAACAGAATATCCTGCGCTCCGCGAAGAGAGGCAAGAACATCAATGTTTTCCATAAGATCCGGCATATCCACATAGAAGTCATCTCCGGCAAGTGCCTGACAATCCTTTGCAAGCTGAAGATGTTTCTTAAACCATTTATTCTCCGGATCAAAGGTCAGCTTCGGCACACCGTCCCAGCCGTCCAGACATTTGTTAAACCATACTGTATCTTCTTTAAACCCAATTTCAGAACCAAGATAAGAAGCAAGTGAGCCTGGTCCAAAATCAATATTCAGATTCGGAAAGCTCTCTCCAAGGAATGCATGTGTCTGGCAGAAGTAACGATAGCGGTCAACGATTCTCTGCGGATTCTGGTATTTGTCCTCCATGTCTTTCCATTTCAGTTCTTCTGGCATGTTGTAGTATTTACCCTGGCAGATCTGATCCAGATAACCGCCCTCTACAGGTGTTCCGTCGGAGTACTGCTCCACCTCAGGTCTTCTTGCGATTACGCACATAAGCGGTCTTCCCGTGTTCTTATGCGCCCAGTAGTTGCGGAATTTCTCTTTGGCAGCTTCCATATTTACTTTGTAGCCTTCACCAGGTTTTGGAAGCTGAATTTTACTCAGATCCACTTTATCCTTCACAAAATGAGGTGCCTCATGAAGCGGTCTGCGTACCCAGGTACCATTGGTTTCGGATGTTTCGCAGGAATCATCTTCCGGAGTTTCTTCTGCATCCGGCTCTGACTTTGTCTGCACATCAGTCATCGCAATATTTTTCTCTTTGTCTTCCGCACCTGCAGTTACGCTTTCCTCGCCCTTTACTGAAACCTGGTCAAATTTCCCGGCTGCTGCCTTTGCACAGAATCCGGATTCCGCATATTTTTTTGCACACTCTGCCGCAGAAGCTGCATCCTCTGTGTATGCGTCTGCTCCGATCTCATCTGCAAACTCCTGGCTGATCGGCGCACCGCCAACCATAATCTTAATACGGCTTCTGAATGGCTGTGAAAGAAGTGCCGCTACTGTGTCACGAAGTGACGGCATTGTAGTGGTAAGAAGAGCGGAAAGTGCTACAATGCTTGCTTCTTTGTGCTTATTTACCTCATCAATAAAAGTCTGGATCGGCACATCAACACCAAGGTCAATTACTTCGAAGCCTGCACTTTCGAACATCATTCCAACCAGATTTTTACCAATGTCATGAAGATCTCCGGCAACCGTTCCAAGAATGATGGTTCCTGCGCTTCCGGCCTCTCCGGTTGCAAGATATGGCTTCAGTACTTCCACACCAGCCTTCATGGCTCTGGCTGCAGCCAGCATCTGTGGTACAAAAATAATCTCTTTCTTAAAGTTATCGCCAACAACTGCCATGGCGCCGATCATGGCGTCGTTGAGGATTGCAGTTGGATCACATCCTGCATCAAGTGCCTCCTGGACAGCCTGTCCGATTTCTTTATTTTTTCCATCCTGGGTTAATTTGAAAACCTTCTGCATTTTCTCATCAAGCGGAGATGCAGGAGCCGGCTGAGCAGCTTCCTCGGATGCTTTGTTTCCGAATTTATCAATATACTGCAGGCAGTATTCATCACGCTCCAGAAGTGCGTTTGTTGCATAGATCATACCAATCATGTTTTTGTTGGTCGGATCTACGATGGCACTATCCATACCAGCATTCATAGCAAGAACCATAAATGCCTGGTTAATATTTTTTCTCACCGGAAGTCCGAAGGAAATGTTGGAAAGTCCACTGGTGATATGGATTTCCGGATATTCGTATTTGATTCTTCTGCAGCAGTCTGCAAATACAGTCAGCGCAGTCTGGTCTGTTCCCAGGGTTACAACCAGTGGGTCAATATGTAAACGGCTTGGTGCAATGCCGTACTGTTTCGCTTTTTCCATAATTCCGAAGAAAATTTTCATACGACGCTCTACGGAATCCGGAATTCCATCGTTATCGCAGAGAAGGGCTACACACTCCCAGTCTGTATCTGCGATCACTGGAAAAATAGTGTCAATTTTGTCTCCCTCAAGGGAAACAGAGTTAATAAGTCCCGGTCTTTTACAAAATGGAATGGCTGCGACACAGGATTTTGCACTTGGACTGTCCACACAGATCGGTGTGTCTGTCACTTCCTGTACAAGATCAATCATCCATTTCAAAGTTTCTACCTCTACGTCCTCTTCTACTGACGCACATACATCCAGAAATGTGGCTCCCGCTTCTGCCTGCATTCTGGCTCTTTCTCTGATCAGGTCCGCATCCTTCTCAGCGATAGCTTTGGCAACTGACGGAATGGATCCGTTCAGCTTCTCACCAATAATAATCATGGCATTTCCCTCCAATATGAAATTGTTTTTGCTGCTCATCAGCTGTTTTTTGACAGCTTTTATTGTTCTCTCCGCTTGAATGCCTCCGCTAAGACATTCTTTTCAACAAATTCATTTTATATCAGAAAAAGGGAATGCCGCTTCTCTTTTTTTCTCATTCCATTATACTATCTTACTGTGAATATTTTCACATATTATGATGAGTTCATAAAAAAACAAAACGCTTCGTCATGTAAATATGAGTTGCATTTTGCTTTTTGATCTTATTTTATTTCAGTAAATAACAGCTGGTATAGGCAATTTTTCCTGAACCATAATAATAATCCAGATGATTTGCCTGACACACCTGCATGACCAGCATTCCATATGCTTCCATTGAGGAAAAAGCTTCCCCTGGAAAACGGCAGGGCGCATCCGGATAGGTACAGACCTTACACTTCGTACAGCATCCCGCTCCAATAGGCAGCATGTCCGGGTAAAACTTCCGCAGGTCTTTTTCCAATGCATAAAAGGATGCCTTGTGCATGTCCTCGATTCGCATCATTCCCTCCCCATCCATGGAATCTTCCAGTTGTCCAACAGTCTGCACCAGAATCCCCAGCTTGTACTTTCTTACTCTTTTTTCGCATTCTTCCAAAGTACCGCAGCCTGGAGGACAACTCCAGCATTTATTGTATTTATGACAGGAATCAGAAGCGCACATCTGACGAACTTCTGGTTTCAGTCCGATGGTATCACAGGCCAGCGGCACTGTATGGGTAAAACCATGGGACTGACATAATTCCTTTAGCTCTTTAAAATTCATTTTTTCACTTCCCAAATCCAAGCTCGTCTACGAAGCAGTCCTGAAACTCCGGACAAGCAGCCAGCTCCAGAAATTCAATTTTCTGTACGGCCTTTTCTGCTTCATGGCGCTCCTTTTTATTTAACAGTGCAATCTTTGCCCCTTCTCCGGCAGCATTTCCCACACAACTTACTTTCTCAGCAAAGTTTTCTGGAATCAGGCCGATTCGCGCGGCGTTCCTGGCGTTCATGTAATTCCCGAATCCGCCAGCCAGATACACAATCTCAACCTGAGTTTCTTCTACATTTTGTTTCTTCATTAAAAGTCGGATTCCCGCAGCAATGGCAGCTTTCGCCAACTGTACCTCACCAATATCTTTCTGTGTAAGATAAATTTCCCTTTGTGATTCCCCTGACGGCACAAGTACAAAGGTATCCGCTTTCACCTGCCCACTGTGCAAAATTCCGTTTTCGTCCAAAAGCCCAGTGCGCAGAAGTTCTGCTATCAAGTCAATCAGGCCAGAACCGCATAATCCTGTTGGCTTCTCATTTTCAATAGTAGTATACTGCCACTTTCCATTTTCATATTTCACATGGTCAATGGCACCTGGAAGTCCTCGCATTCCGCACTGGATTTTTGCGCCTTCAAATGCAGGCCCGGATGCTGCGGAGCAGGCAGCCAGACCATGTTTATTTCCAAGAATCATTTCTGTATTGGTTCCAATATCCAGAAGCAGTGTGGTTTCTTCTTTCAGATCCTGGCGAAGCGCCAACAGACACCCGCTGGTGTCTGCACCTATGTAGCCTGCAATGTTTGGAAGCAAAATAAGCTGGCCCTTTTTATGAATATGAATTCCATAATCAGATGCCCGTAACGTAAGCGGCTGACTGATTGCCGGAGTGTACGGAGCATGAACTAATGATGCAGGCGAAATTCCAAGAAACAGATGATGCATGCAGGTATTTCCAACAAGGCTGATCTGATAGATATCTCCGGCTTTTTGTGATTTTTCAATAAGGGTTTCTAATATTTCATTGATTGTCTTTCGCACACATTCACTCAGCGCTTCTGTGCCATGTTCCAACACATAATCGGCTCTTTGAATTACGTCTCCGCCATACTGCATTTGAGGATTCATCCGGCTTTCTGTTGCCAGAGTCTGTCCGTTTCTTCCATCAAGAAGATAGCCAACAATTGTAGTGGTTCCAAGATCGATAGCCGCTGTGAAAATGTTACAACATGCTTCTGAATATCCTGCGTCATTTCCAGACTGGTTTTGACAGAGATCCGCTTCCGTGTTGCTACTCTGCCGAAAATCCAGAATTTCATTCTCTGTATAGATTACTTCCCACACTGGCGCAAGCATCCTTTTCTCATATAAGATGCCAGAGAGCTGAACATCTGCAGCCCCCACCTTAATATATGGAACAGCACTGTTTTTGCACCCGATTTCTTCATGATCGTTATGAATTTCCCCGTCCCCATATACCGCAGCCAGCAGTCGTTCCCATTCTGACCTTTTTTCCCCAATCTCCGGTTTTTCCAGGCGGATCCTTTTCACCCGTAAATCTGGCTGGAAATTTACGTTTCTTGAAAATCCCTCACTGAGAATTTTTCCTCTTTTCTTCTTTCCCGGAATCTCCACCTGGCAGTCCCCTACCACCTTGGTCTGACAGGCCAGCACAGGATTTCCATTTACCTTCACCAGGCATTTTCCACAGCTTCCCTGCCCGCCGCAAGGCGCATCCGGCTCCAGCCCTGCCCGGATTTCCGCCTCCAAAACCGTTACCCCCAGCGGAACTTCCATACTGATTTTTTCCCTTACAAAATATACTCTTGCCACTGTCTTACTTGTCCAATCTTTCTATTATGCATTCATGCTCTTTCGTCTTTTTGTCATAGCTTACCCCAACAAGCAATATATTTCCTGCATTTCTTCGATACTTCTCCCCAGTCAGAAGTAGAAACCGTATTCACATACTCTGCACGGATTTCATTATTGGGAATCTTTACTGTTTTATTTTCGTTGTCGTGTGCTGGACTGAATTGGTATATTTCAGCAAACCTGTCTTATCTACATAAATATCCGATGCCAGCACTTCCTGAAATTTATAATTCCCAGGATTCAGATAAGTTCCCAAATTTACACCTCATTTCTCCCAGCTACAAGCCTTACTTTTCAAATATACTTATTTTCATTATAGGAGAAATACTTTCCACCGTCAATTTGCAAAATGAAAAAGGATCTCTAAATCATTTTCTCCAAAATCTTATCTGACTTATTCAACGTCAAAAACATAATTCCGGTGCCCGCTGCCCAATGGGTAATATCAAAATCATGCCATAAAAATAATCCGTCCCGGTTAAGTGCCCAGAACGGATTATCATTTAACATTATTTTATTTCTCTACAAACTTCTCCACGAACTCCTCATACGGGCAGGGTCTTCCCCAGAAGAATCCCTGGCTGAAATCCGGCTGGAGGTTCCGAATCTTCGACCACTCTTCTTTATTCTCCACACCCTCAATGCAGAGTTTCAGGTTCAGATTGTGGATCATGCTGCAAAACTGATTCAGAAGATAATATTCTCCCTCATCTGCCACTGCACTGGCTGTAAAGGAACGGTCAATTTTGATGATTGCCGGACCCAGCTCACTAAGGTAATGGAAGTTGGAATATCCGGTTCCAAAATCATCCAGTGCCAGCTTGATCTTCATTCGCTGCAGCTCTGTAAGGAAATGTCTCTCATTTATATTTTGCTCCAAAAGATCACTTTCTGTCAGCTCAATAATAAGCGCATCCGCCGGAAGCTTGGCTTTCTCCATAGCTGCGATCACATCCAAAATTACATCTGACTTGGCAGCCTGTACCTGTGAAATATTAATGCTGACCAGAAACTCCGGAAGCACTTCCCGGATCTGGCTGCATTTTCCCATTGCCTCACCCATCATCCAGCGTCCGGCAGGAATAATCAGTCCCGTCTCTTCCAAAATCGGAATAAATTCAGCAGGCGATACCATTCCGAACTTCTCTGAGATAAAACGCATCAGCGCTTCCGCGCCATAAAGCTTTCCGGTTTCTGACCGAAATACCGGCTGATAAAATGCGGTAAATCCCTTAAAGTCATTTATCACTGCATTTCTCAGTTCCTGTTTCAGCTCGCTTCTTCGCAGGAACTGCCGATATTCTTTTTCTTCAAATACATAACAGCGGTTTCTTCCAAGCTTCTTGGCTTCATTCAGGGAAAAATCCGTCAGCTTCATAGCTGCGGAATACCCCATCTCTTCTATGGCATGCAGCGGCAGGATTCCTCCTGAAATTGTAAACATCACAGTATATTCGTTATCTCTGATGAACTGATCCACAGATTCTCTCACTTTATCGTAAAGCTTCTTTACCTCCTTTACGCTCCTGGAAGAAAGATCCAGAATCATAAATTCATCGGAAAATAATCTGTATACCGTCTGATTTTCTGACATGCAGCCGGAAATGCAGACTGCTGTCTCACGCAGTACCTGATCTCCGTATTCCCATCCCAGATTCTCATTAATTTCTTTAAAATGGTCCAAGCCAAGGCGGATCAGATATCCGTTTTCAAAAGGCGGCTTCAGCTTTTTCAGATATTCTCTCAGTCCGGTTTCTCCCAATAATCCGCTGACATTATCCGCTTTCTGCCGTGCTCCGATCTCGTTGATGCAGCCTACCATGTACAGCGGCTTCATGTTTTCATCCCGCACAACATAGCCCCTGCAGTTAATCCAGATGGGTTCTCTTTTGGGATCCAGCCAGCGGTATTCCATATTGTGAATACTGCGGTCTGTACTCAGCAGATCTTTAAATTCTGCTTTCAAAAGAGGATAATCCGGTCCATATACAAACTCTCTGTGACACTCCATCACATCATGAAAAGCATTTTTCGGAATGCAGAACCGTTCCATTGCCTGAGGTGCAATATAGTAAAAATCCGTTCTGAAATCTATCAGATAAAGGTAATTGTCTGTACTCGGGCTGAGCAGGTCGATTACTTTGCAAAGCTCCTCCGGTGTAATATCCTGGTACTCTTTTTCCTGGAAAATATCCTCTGCATTTTCCTGCGCCAGCATTTTTTCCATGCCGGCTGCTGCGGTGTCCATGCATGCACGGTTCAGCTTTTTCCTGCGCTTACGGCGGTAAAGCATGATATCGCTTCGTTTCGCAATATCCTTAAAAGCACGGTCTTCATCAGGCAGATAATAAGCATATCCGGTGGATACACTTAATGGATAGGAGACCTTTTTGGCTGCTTCTTCAAGCAATATGTCCAGGCGTTTTATACGATCAGCGATCAGGTCTTTCTCATCATTGTGATACACATATGCGAATTCATCCCCGCCAATTCGGAAACAGTTCTGTGCCTCTTTAAAAACCTGGCGGATGCAGTTGTAGCACAGCTTAAGGGCTTCGTCACCTTTCTCATGTCCGAAATTATCGTTGATCACCTTCAGATTATCCAGGTCAAACAGCACAACGCCTGTTTTCTGCAGCTGCGATGCCTGTTCATCCAGCTGCCTGATGGTGTGCTCGTAAGCATTTCGGTTCATGGCTTCTGTAAGCATATCTGTATTGGCAACCTTCAGCAGATACAAAACCTTCTGCTTCTCAACATACTGGTCATAAAAGCGGGACACCTGTATCCAGATCAGGACAATAATAAATCCCATTGTTCCAAGAGGAAGGAATATGGATGTAGTCTTAAAATGTCTTGCATAGTATAAAATAAGCTCCGCAACGCCAAATCCCAGCACAATATATAAGGGATAGGTGAACTCCCTTGCAGACTCATTTTCTTCTACCCTTGCCTCATAATGAATAAGCACAAATGTATAAATAACGTTGCATATCATGAGAACATGGGTTACCGGGAGCAGCTGGAACATGTCCACGATTCCGGCACACTGAAGGATCACAGATACCGTCATATCCACCAGATAAAGCACCGGAAAATACAATGCGCCCTTACGGTATTTGCTGCTGCAGATATCGTAAACAAGGAAGTTAAAGGGAATCGGGAAAAGATAAAAGGTAAACAGATCCACATAGTATAAGGTTCTTCCATCCGGAATCAGAAACTGAAGAAATCCGCACTGCTGCAAGGACCATAAGGCAATCAATACAGAAAAGATTCCCAGGTTCAGGAAGATCTCATTTTTCCCTTCTACTTTGGTTTTTCTTTTGCTTTTTATTGCAAAAAAATAGAGCAGCAGACTTACCAGTCCTGTGAATAAAATACCGCAGCTGATAATAAATATGCCCAGGCTGTCGCTGAGGATCCTTAAGATGCAGTCTCCTCTGGTTCCCAGGTAAAGGCTGATGTTGTTTCCATAATATCCGGAATATGCAGGGAGTATACGGATTTCCAGTTCTTTCCCGGCACTGTTCTTGGGAATGTCTGCAATATGCCAGCAGGAACCTGGAGATTTCATGAATTTCGGAGCGTTTTCCTCATGTCCATACTGATAAATTTCTTCTCCGTCCAGCAGAATCTGCACGGACGTATGGGTGGTCTTGAACAAAAGCGACCTCGGAATGTCAAATTCCTCTGGCAGAACCAGATTCTTGGTCTTGATTTCTCCTGCCGTATCATCCTCCGTTTCAAGCCTTACTGTATTATTAAAGGACACCCGCTCCCCACCCATGCTGCGGTTAAAAATCCAGCCAGTAAACCCAACCGCAAACAATCCAAAGGCAATCAGAGCAATCCATAGTTTCTTTTCGATTCTCATAGCTCTCCTTCGTGTAAATCACACATGTAAACACATTCTGGAACTAGCATAGCAAAGTTAGCAATTTTTTTCAAGTATCGCCAAGTTTTTTCAGGAAGTTTTCGGGATACCGGAAAATAAAAAAATCTGGCATAGAGCATTTCTGCTTTTCTGCCAGATATTTGTTTTATTTTGCTAATTTTGTGTCCAGATATTCTTTTAAGGTTCCAAGATTCTCGTCGCTGTACAGCTGGTCGGCGGCGTGTTTGTAATTGTGGAAAAGCTTGTATTCTACCTTGTCTGCACCGATCTGTTCTGTGAGAAGTTCGTTCAGGCGCTCGGACTGCAGGTAGGGGACGCTTAGGTCTGCATCACCGTGCCAGATCAGCACGCTTGGGCTGTTTTCCGGGGTAAGGTTCTTTTGGATATAGTACAGGGGGCTGTAGGTATCTTTTTCCTCCTGGGTAAGGGTGTTCACATCCTTACGCATCCAATAAGATTCCACATCATTATAGCCAGTATCCTTGATGGCATCGGTAAGCCACAGACCGGATGCCCACTGAACTACTTTCGGGATTTTCAGTTCCTTATAATCTGCTGCCTGGGTTCCGAATTCCATGCAACCGTAGTAGTTCAGGATTACCTGTACTTCACTGGAAACCGGATTATTCTCATCTTCTCCGATGAACGGCACACTATTGAATTCTTCGTCATTGGAAGCACCACAGATCACGGACAGATAGCCGCCTGCAGATTCTCCCCAAATAGCAAAACGCTCCGGATCGTATCCATATTTCTCAGCGTTGGCACGGAGGAAACGGATTGCGGATTTCACATCCTCCACCCCTGCCGGGAATGCAGCTTCCTGAGCCAGCCGATAGTTGATGGAAGCACATGCATATCCATGATCACGGAAATAGCGGTACATCAGCTGTGCCTGTCTGGACTGGCTGTCATTAAAGACAAAACCGCCGCCATGAACCATTACGATCAGGGGCATTGGTTCATCACTGTCCGGCACATATAGGTCCAGATAGTCATTTTCGGATACTTCGGAATACTGCAGTTTCTCGTAAGATTTTCCGCCATCCCACTGTGTGGATTCATCCAGTTTTACAGATGGAGAATAGACATTATGGAAAACCACACGGACAGCCTCGTGATTGTAACCCAGTATTCCCGCAATAGCTGCAAGGCAAATACCGCCTATAATAAGACCTTTTTTCTTCATTTCATCAACCTCTTTTCTTATTAGAAAACAGGTTTACAAGTCTCTCAACCGTAAACCTGTCATTTCATTTATTCACATGGAATTTCGGCTACATAAGACCGTGTCTCATCTGTCACTGTGACCTTCACAGGGCCGTTTCCATCTGCCTGTACAACCGCCATGGCCTCACCATAATAAGTTGCCACCGTATCATCTGTATAGTTGCCTTTTACGTATGGTGCCGGACTGCCAAGGCCTTTCAGGATTCCGTTTTCTACTGTCACCTTCAGGTTGTGCTTTTCCATCGGCTTCCAGATACCCTTTGCATCTGTGTACTGCAGCTGGACGAAAGCAAGTCCTTCTGGCTTCACGGATTTCTCTTCCGGTCTTACCTGAAGAATGGTTTCTTTTTCAGCGGTCTGCAGGGAATAGCGGTTGATTTCTTTTCCTTTTTCATCGTAAGAAACAGCCGTAATTTCGCCATCCTCATAGGTTGTGTTAAAGTTGGCGCGGCATTTTTTCACGTTCTTTTTGCCAACACTCTTGCCATTGATAAACAGCTCAACCTGAGCAGCTCTTGCATAAACCTCAACCTTTGCAGGCTCCCCGCTGCAGCCGCCCCATGCCCAGCTCTCCAGTGCTTTGGTCAGCTGCCAGCCAGTGAGACGAAGCTTTTCTTTCTGGTAAACAGGGTCTACTGCGATGAACGGGCCTGTCTCTCTTTCGAAAGCAACTCTGGTGTAGGCTGCCTCCGCACGAGGCTTTCCATTCAGGTCGATTCGGCCGTTTCCGCCAGTCATTCTGGTTGACGGATCTTCAAATTTATAGTCGGAATACTCGGCTGCGCCGTCTCCAACTTCACCGATATAATCCCAGCCTGCCCACACGAAATCACCGATGATTCGCTTGTTTTTCTTGGCAATTTCCCAGAAGCTGTATGCATCCTTGCAGAAGGTTTCGCTTCCAAGAATCAGACGATTAGGATACTTCTTAAGGTCATGCTTGTAACGGAAAATACCGTAATTGTAGCCTGCGATATCCATGTTCGCATAGGCATCCCTGGTCTTCAGATCACATGGATAAAGGGTGGCGCCACACTTCATGAAGTAGTCACCTACCAGGCAGGCGAGGGTATTGTAAAACTCACTTCCAACTGGTTTTTTCTTCTTTTCGGGCTTCGCAGCGGCTGCTTTCTTAGCCTGCTCTGCAGCGAACTTTTCTGCGTTCTCGGCGCTTTTTTCTGCCTTATCATCACTGTAAACTCCAAGTCCGATGGAACTTAAGAAGTTGAAGAAAATGTTGATTCCGCAGGTTACCGGGCGAGTGGAATCCAGGCTGTGAAGGTAGTTTGTCATCTCTCCGGTAAGGGCAATTCCTTTCTTCTGGGCGGTCTCTGCTACCTCATTTCCAGTGGAATACATGATAACGCTTGGGTGGTTGAAATCTTTATCCACCATATCCTTTAAATCCTGTTTCCACCAGCCGGCAAGCTGATTTGCGTAATCATATTTTGTTTTGTGGATGTACCAGACATCTACGTATTCGTCCATCATCAGCATTCCCACACGGTCGCAGGCATCCAGAAGTGCCTTAGAACATGGGTAATGTGCGGAGCGGACTGCGTTGTATCCGTTTTCCTTGAAAATACGCATCTTTCGCTCTTCTGCTTCTGGATATGTACATGCGCCAAGCACGCCATTGTCGTGGTGGAAGCATGCTCCGCGAAGGATTACGCGCTTTCCGTTAATGGTCATACCCACCTGCGGATTCCATACCAGTTCACGGATTCCGAAGGTTTCGGTTACTTGATCTTCACCAAATACTGCTTTGCAGGTGTAGAGGTTCGGGTGCTCCGTATCCCAAAGCTTTGCGTTTGGAACATCCAGCAGAAAGACTGCCTGATATTCTTTTGCAGGCTTTTCGCTAGCTGCAGATGCATTTTTTGTTTCATTATTCTGTGCAGCTACTGCTTTACTTTCTCCAATCGCAGTCAGGACTCTTTTTCCCTCAAATTCAATTTCAAGAGAAACCTCACCTGGCGCGGAGGTCTTTACTGCAACTTCGATCTGTGCCGGATTATAGCTTAATGTGCGGATTTTTACTCCGTTTACAGGAATGTATTTCTCACCGCCAATATGCAGATATGCAGGACGATAGATCCCTGTTCCTGAGTACCAGCGGCTGTTTGGCTGGTCTGCATTATGAGCAATTACTTTGACTTCATTCTCTTCTCCGTATTTGAAAAAGCCATCTGTATTTATGTAGAAATTGGTATATCCATATGGACGGCCTGCTACTTTTTTTCCATTTATGTGGACTTCAGCGTTATGGTAAACACCCTCGAATTCAATAAGGACTTTCTGATTCTCATATTCTTTCGGCACGGTAAATTTCTTGGTATACTCGTAATCTCCGCCGATGTACCATCCAATGTTTCCCTCACCGGTACTCTCCTGGGTACGCGGCTCGCTGAGCATGGCGTCATGGGGCAAAGTCACCGGATAAGCCGCCTCATCGCGGGTAAGACATTTACACATCCATCCTTTATTAAAATCAATCTTCTGCATACAGTAAACTGCTCCTTTCTTTTTCGTCAGACTTCTCTATCCTTTTCCAGCTTCCTCGCCAAGCGGACATATCTGCTTACGCAGACACCACTAAATCTGAAAGCCGATTTACTCCATTCTTAATCTGACTACAGTGTACCGTATTTCCCCGCCCCTGTGGCATGAAAAACGCGAACAGTACTTTTTTATACGCTAACTACCGACAGGAAATTTAGATTCAAAATTCATTTATCTATTTTGTACAAATTAGGTATCCTGTTTTTGTGCAAAACAATGAGGATGAAGATTTTCTCCATCCTCAGCATTAATATTCTTTTTAAATATGCCCAAAGCGGAAAACAGAATTAATTCTACACACTCTGCACTCTATTTTTCTGTAGCTGGCGTCAATCCCGCACACCATCTTTTCACTGTTTTCAACGGTATTTCTAATACATCTGCTATCTCAGTCTGCGGATAGCCTTTTGAAAACATCCGAAATACTTGTCTGCGACTCTTTTCATTCTCCCTTTTTCTCATCTCTTTCTTCATTTCTTTTCTCGTTGCTTCTCTCGCCTCATCCGCATACATCTGCATTGCTCCGTCCCATGCCTTACACACGTCTCTCACCTCCACGACATCATCATCTACTATGGTATACTGTTCCAGCAATATTGCCAGGAACCATCTGGTTTCCAGGCTTAGCTTTTGTATTTCGATTTTGTTATCTTCTATGTATTTTTTCAGTTCTTCTTTCTTACGGCTGTGGCTCATTAGGGAAAAAATATCCCGCCATTCGGTGTGGAACAATTGGGGATTTTGCTCATGGATATCTGCCATGCAAATATCATATTCCGGAAGAAGGCTGGAAAACTCACCTACTTCTTCTGGTATCTCCATCATCTCCTGCAGTTTTTTCTTACTTTGCCACCGCTCTTCTCCCAGATAAAGAACCTGGTGGAAAACCGGCACTAATGGACGTCTTTTTCTGTGTTTTCCTCTTTTCCTGTTTCTCTTCCGGGATTTCAGCTGATCCGTATATTCTACACCGTCATATGTAAAACATCTTACTGGCATTTCATAGTTCGCCCTGCTTTCGGCTTCACAGGCCAGAAGCACTCTGCATCCTGGCTTATCATGCAAGCGGAGAAAGTCCCGTTCCCTTTCCAGATATATAAATTTTACGCCGTTTTCGTCCGAACTCTTTATCTTATGTGTATTGCTGCCAATAGTCTGCAATTGGCATGAAACCCTTTTTTTCCTTTGTACTTCTTTCAAATAAGACGCTTTTATAATCTGCTTTCCTGCAAATAAAGTGCCATTTACAAGATCCGCAAAGCGCTCATTATCCCTTAAATACTCCTGTAGTCCCTAGAGCCTGTTTGAAAAATCATTCCTGCAATCTGCACGCCCCACTTTGCGGTATATTTTGCCCGAATTCAGTTGCCGTAGCCCGCTACGGCGCCCTCATCCGGACAAAATCTCCCACAAATTGTGACGCACATCTTGCAGAAAGCCTCTTTCAAACACGCTCTAGTCTTTTACACCCAAGCGCACCACCTTCTTTATTTTGCTTATTTCACAGGAATTATTTGCCGAACGGCCTGAATAAAATAGAAAACTCCTGAGATGTAAAATAAGCGTAGCATAAAGTACCGGGAGACGCAAGAACTTTATAAACCTTTAAGAGTTTATATATTAATTGTATCATTTTTATTTTATTTTTTCAATACAAAACACTATTTTCTAACATTCTTTACAGGCCCTTTACAGAAAAAGTCTTGCTGATTACTCGGCACGAAATAAGCAAAACTTCGGCTTTGCAGAATTTCCTATTTCATAAAAAAATAGCATCAGCCAGCTCCCTAACCAATGCTATTTCTTTATATCCTATTTCTTCATATCCTTTTTATTCCACCGTCACAATCACTCTCTGATAAGCTACCGGATTGGTTCCGCCGCCGTCTACGCCTTCCATAATAATATGGATAGTGTCACCGGATTTGGCGTCTGAGGGGATGGTAAAGGTGGCAGTTTCCTGATTATCACCGGAAGTTGTTATTTCGATGGCAGCCGGGTTTCCATCTTCGTCCTCGGCTTCTGCATAGGTATCTCCGTATGGATAATGATACCAGCGGAAGGTGGTGGTATCACCGTCCGGATCCACTGCGGTTCCGTTCAGGGTAATCTCATCTCCCGCTTTCACAGTAAGGTCAATTCCTTCTTCTACAGAAACCTCTGGCAGATGATTGGCATCCTCATACTTGTCGGTCACGCACCATTTTGCTCTCATGGCAAAATCACTCTGGATTGCGGCAATCCACTGTGCAATTCCCTTTTCATTTCCTTTAGCAGCCTGGTACAGACGCACATCCGGATTTTCATCATTCTCCTTCAGGGCGTATCTACCGTCCCATCCGCCATAAGACAAATCCTCAAGGCTGCGAAGCCCGTTAGGAATGGTCACAAACCATGCCGGGGAATCTCCCTCAGAAAGGAAATCATACTGCTCGTAAGCATGTCCAACCCAGAGCGTGTCATCTCCAAGAAGTGCCTCATTGGTACCATACTGATCGGTATCTGCTTCTCCTTCCAGATATGTGCCGTCACCCCAGGTCACATATTTATCCATCAGCGCACCAAGATTCTGCTCAATATTCTCCTTCATCCATGCACTGCTCAGTTTTTCTCTGGACTCATCGGAAAGCTCCTCAAGAGTCGCCCATCTGTAACCATATGCAAGAGTAGAACCAGAAACATCTACCATACGCATAGACGGCCAGTTGGGCTGAATATAGTTCAAATAGCAGTCATCCTGCATTCCCCATGCAAAAAGAATCACTTTTTCACAAATACGATTGTAAAGCTCTTCCCAGCCTTCCTGGTCCTTATACTCTTCCTCAATAGACATCAATGCTCTTGCCACAGTGTTGGCACCGCCACCAACCTCGATATAAAGGGGTCTGTCATCCTCTGCCAGAATCCGCTCTTTCACCAACTCTGATCCTTCTGTCTCCTCGGAAGTATCACTTACGTTTTTAATATTTCCCACTTTTGTGATGGCACGAAGATCATCCGGGGAAGGATAGTCCTCATCATGTATCTTCAGATTGTCATAAACCTCTGCATACGCATCCAGAAATTCATACATCCAGTCAGTTCCCATCCATCTAAGGGATTCTGTAGTATCATCCCCACTGTAATGCAGTTTGGAACTGGTCTGTACGATTCCCTCCAGATCAATGTCGTTAGAATAAAGCAGCGTATGAATTAATGTGTTCATATCGTCCACTTCCCCGTCCTGTGTAACCAGAAGACGAGGCTTTCCCTCTGTTTTCGGAAGTGCCGTAGCAGAATCCGCCGCAAAAACAGACGCAGACAAACTCATAGTTCCAATAATAGTTCCAATCAGTACTGACAGCCATTTTTTCTTATGCATAATATTCTCCTTCTAAAAAAATTTACCCAGTTATCTTCTGCATTTTACCTTTACTTTACCACAACAAACATTTTTATGTTGTCCAATAATGACCAGATTTTTATTCAAAAATGACTTTTACATTTCCCATATGCAATGCCGTCACTCTTTCTCCTGCTCCTTCAGCCACACACCCAGCTGTCGTCTGTTTTCCTCAATAATTTTTTCCATCCCAGCCTCATCCAGTGCCTCCAGAAACTGATTCAGTGTCTTATCCGCATCCTCTGTCATTCCCGTTTCCAGCACCGGACGGTACTCATTCACCACTCTGGAAACCGCATCCACCTCCGCTGCAACCTGATCTGTCTGAAACACATAACCAAGTGTCCTGGACGGTTCGGAATCCTCAGAATAATTTTTCATGAAATCCCGCCAATCTGTGCCGTTTTCTCCAAACTGATACACCTTGTCACTGTCTCCATAACAGGTAAAATAACTGGAATACCCTACACTGCTGTTATCCTTGCCTTCTGGATATGCAATAGTCTTTTCCCCTGTTTTTACATAATCCGTTCCCTCTCTGCCATTCTGCAGAAGATTTGCCAGATCACTGTTTGTATAAATCAGGTTCAGCAATTCCATAGCCTTTTCCGGATTTTTGCAGGAGCTGGTAATTCCCCAGGTAAACTCCTGCACAAGAGAAGTGGTTGTCCGGTTAGGCGTCATTGCCACCAAAACTTCATCGAAATCCAGGCTCTTTTTACTGACCAGATGAAGGGTTCCCGTGGACACGCTTGTCCATTGCAAAAACATTTCCCCTTCATTAAACATAGACTGCGCATCCACGCCGCTGTACAAAGAATCTTCCGGTATATATCCCTCATCCCGCCACAGCTTTATTGTCCGGCAAAAATCACGGTATTCCTCAGAAGCATATGCATTCACAATTTCCGTACTATTCAGCGGGTTAAAAATCACACCATAATTCATATCCCCGCCCAAATCCTCCACGTCAAACAAAGAAGTAAAGGCAGACGAATCCACATTCCCTGCATTGCCGAAAGAAATCAGATAAACGCCCGTGTTCTTTTCCTTCAGCTGCCTTCCGATTTCTGTAAGATCCTGCAGTTCCAATTGTTCTGGAACCTCTATATGATATTTCTCCGCAAGATCCTTGTTATAACCAATTCCAGATGCCCTGCCCGGATTCAGATTTGCGCACACAGCATACACTTTGCCATTTAAAGAGGTAACCTTCAGAAGCTCTCCCTCTTTTTCCTGAAGATTTTTTCCGTATTTGTCAAGAAGATCATTTAACTCTATCAAAGTACCGTCTGCTGCCAGATCAGACAATGATGTGGTAGTTCCTGTATTCACCAGATCCAGCCGCTGAATCCCCATTTTGGCTTTCTTCAGCATATTGGCATGATCTCCGATGAAGCAGTTTACGATTTTCACTTTACAGGAAATCGCCGGAACTGTAATTTCGTTGATCAGTTCTTCTACTGCCTCTGTGTCCGGATATTTCGCGCCCAGCGTCAGATTTTCGATGGCAATCTCACAAACTTCATCTGCTTCCCCATTTTCCAGCGGGGATATCGTTTCTCTGTCCTGGCAGCCCCAAAGCACTGCCGCACTCAAAAGTGCCAGCCCGGCGCCCACCAGTATTTTTCCTTTTCTCATAGATCTGATGCCTTTCTGAATTCCCTGGGCGTCATGCTAAAAGTTTTCTTAAACAGTTTGATAAAATACCCGGAACTTGCATATCCCAGTTTTTCTGAAACGATTTCATTGTTCCAGTCTGTATTTCGAAGCAGTTCTTTTGCTTTTTCCATGCGGCAGTTTGTAACATATTCCAGCACAGAAATCCCGGTTCTTTTCTTAAACAGCCGCATCATATACTGGGCATTCAGCGCTGCATAATCCGCAATTTCCGTGACAGTCAACGTCTCAGAAAAATGTTCCTGGATATAGGGAATCACTTTCCCGTCAATAATATTCTGCTGCCCTTCCGGAAAAGAAGTTTTCATTGCATCTGGAAAAAGCTTTTTCTCTTTTTCGTCCTTCTGGAATTTTTTCTGTATTTTTTCAACAGCTTTTTCCAGAACTGCTGTCATTTCATCTGTATCAAGAGGCTTGATCAGATAATCGCTGCACCCAATCTGCATGGCTTTCCGCATAAATTTATAATCCGGATAACAGGTGAGAATAATACATTCTATATTTTCGTCATTCAGATCTGCTTTTTCCCTTACGCTTGAAATAAATTCAAGACCGCTTTCCCCAGGCATTTCAATGTCACAGAGAATCAGGGAAATCATTTCCTCTTTCATGATCTCCCGGGCCTGAACCGCGTTGTACGCTCCGAAAGTTTCCGCAACGCCAAGGACCTTCCAGTCTATCCCATCCTGAAGTGTTTTCACACACTGTTCTTCATCATCTACAAGCAATGCTTTGATTTCCATTTCCATATTTTTGGCACTCCTCGCTCTCTATATATCACTGCCTCTTTTTGCAATAGCTGCCCAATCATAATTTGATATTATATTTCCTTCTGCTTCTGTAAATCCAGCAGAATATCTACCACTGCACCAGATGGCTCCTGATTATAAATATGGATCACATACTTATCTCCATAAATCAGCTTCAGCCTTGCCACCGAATTTCGGATTCCCACACCCAATTCTTCTGAAACAATTCCCTTCTCAAGAAACTCCTCCACTGCATCCAGGCTGTCATCTGAAAATCCAATGCCGTTATCTTTTACCTGAATCAAAATCTGGAATTCCTCCAGCTGTTTTACATTTACCTCAATCTTCGTCAGCTCCCCTGGCTTCAGGCCATGCTTAATGGCATTCCCCACAAAGCTCTCTATAATAAAGGGCGGAATAGGCACGATTTTCATTGCCGCTTCGCAGTTTACCTCATAGTCGAACCCATTAGGGTAACGCATTTTCTGCAGTCTCAGATAGTCCTGAATGTGTTCCAGTTCCTGTCCCAGCTGCACGTATCTGGAATTTACATTCACAACATAACGGTAATATCCAGAGGTCAGACGAATCAGCTGCTTCGTTGTCTTTACATCATTTTCGCTGTAATTATAAATGGTATTCAGTGTATTCAGAATAAAATGGGGCTGAATCTGACAGCTCAAATACTGTAATTCTGTTTCTTTTCCAGCCAGACGGTCCTCATACATCTGGATCTTCAGGTTTTTGATGTGGTCCATAAGAAAATTAAACTCCTGGATCACAGCATCGAATTCCCGGCTGCAGTTCGACAGCTCCGGTATCCTGTAATCCAGATCACCTTTCTGGATAATATCCATACTTTTCTGAAGGTACGCCATAGGGGTCAGAATCCATAAATACAGGCAAATTCCGTACACCGCAAACAGCAGCAGAAAGACTGCCGCAAGGCCGGCAATTTCTCCTCCAACTGCCGGAAGCTGACTTTCCAATGCCTGTTTTTTGATTTCTTTCACAAGATAAAAATCTGCCAGCTCGCTGATGGTTCCTGCATAGTACCAGCTCCCCTTTTCTTTCTCTGTGTAAATATTTTCCCCAAAAGACAGCCAGGTTTCCTTCTCCTCATCTGGTACCATTACCTGTCCATTTTCATCGCAGATCAGATATTTTTCTGCGCCTTCTCCATCTTGGAAATTCCCGGAGCTTTGCTGCAGATCTGCTGCAATATTTTCGTAAGAACTCCAGGCACCAATATAATAATTGTTGTAATCCAGCATGAAAAATAAATAAGCTTTTTCGCCGCACCATACTGTACTCCACTGGCTAAACCGGGATATGTAATCTTTGCTTTGCACCTGTTCTTTTACAAAATCCGAGACCTGAATGTCCTTCATATAATTATAAAAAACATCATTTTCCGGATAATATACAAACACAGTAAACCCGGAATCCATATCTGCTGTCTGACTGTTGATTTTTTCCAGAACTCTCTGGTTCGCAAGCCAGAATTCCGAGTCCTTTTCCTTCGCTGATGCAATATGCCGGAAATCCCCATCATCCATTACCAGATTAATCAGGCTGTTTCTCAGGAATTTCAGCTGCGTATCAATTCCTGACATTTCAATTTCCACATCAGACTGCAATTGGTTTATTTTTTCATTTCTCGCAGACTCCCTTTCCCGGATTCCTGTAAAAAGAAGCGCTGCGATCACTGGAACCGCAATGCACATGGTTACCAGAAAAAGCCTGACATTCAGAGATATTCGTTCTTTCAATTTTGGAAACTCCTGTAAAAAATAAATTCGTGGTACACTGCCTGTTCACATTGTACCACGAATTTGAGATGTTCAGTTATTCAAATTAAAAATGCTCACTCAGGCAACCGTCACCATAACCTGCGCATATCTTGTCATCACTGCATCCGCATTGTCCTGAACTCTTAAGGTAAGGCAGAAGCAGTCACCGGAAGCTGCGTCCTCCGGGATAGTAAAGGAACCTTCTGCGCTATCTGCTGTCCAGTTATAAATTGTTTCATCTTTTCCACTGTATACACAGCCTGTTGGCTCTGTACTCCAGGTTGCTGTACAATCATCCCCGTCAGGATCACTGACTGCTGCCGCAAAGGAAACAGTCTCTCCCGGTGCCGCGGTAAAATCTTTTTCGTCCATTTCTACAACCGGCGCATGGTTGCAGTTTTCATAGGTATTTACACACCAGTCAGCACGTGCAGCCCATTCAAGCTGGAAATCCAACAGGTATGGATTATATTTCTCAATATTGTTTGTCTCCGGATTTACATACTGTCCGGGAACTACACCGCCGGATAATGTAGACAGGTATCCCGCATCCTCTCCGCTGGCTGTGTAATAGGAATATCTTCCGCCATAGCTTCCGAAGGCACCATTTTCAAAACCACGGAGTCCGCAGGAATACAGACCGATAATGCCAGAGCTGTCGCCCTCCGCAATAAAGTCATAATCGTTATATTCTTTCTCGTAAACGATATTGGTTTCCCCGAACTGATACTTATCTTCTTCATTTTCAAGATGCTGTCCGTCATTAACCAGTTTGTACACTCCCATCAGAGAACCGTGATCAAACTTGATATTCTCTTTCAGCCAGTCAGCCTGGAATGTGTAAAGTGCATCTGCCTGTCCGTTGATTGCTGTTGAATATCCCGCATATCCGCAATTGCCAGATGCCATTACAAGATCCGGATATTTGTCTGCGATATAGTCTGTGAATGTAAAGTCCTGTCCGTTTCCGCTTATAAGGACCTTGTCACACACCTTCTGATAAATTTCATCCCACTGGTCTGTCTCTGAATATTCATCATAGATGGAAAGCAACGCTCTTGCCACGGTGTTAAAGCCGCCCCAGGAAAGAATGTAAAGGCTTCTTTCATCATCATCCAGAATTGCCTCTTTGATCAGATCAGAGCCTTCTGTATCTTCCCTCACATCTCCCTCAAACTGCACATTTCCGATTTTGGTAATGCTGGTCAGATATTCCGGGGTAGGATAACCTTCCGCATTCTGAGACAGATATTCATAGGCTTCTGCATATTCATTGTTCCAGAGATTGGAAAGCCAGTCAAGCGGCTGCGCACGGAACTCAGTCATATCCAGAGCTCCTTCTTCCCGGTTCTGGATGTGGTCCATTACCTCTCCCTGGGTATGCTCGCCGTCTCCGGTAAAGTGGCAGAAAGATCCGGACACCACGATTCCAGCCAGATCAATTTCATTAAAAAACAGACTCTGGTGAATAAAGGAATTCATATCATCCACTTCCAGGTCAGAAGTAATGATAACCCTTGGTTTTCCATCCTCTCCCAAACGGATTTTTTTCTCCTGCGGAGTTGTAATGACTTTTCTCTCTGCCAGCTGCTCATCAATAGGCTTTACGATTCTTCCTGCCTGTGCCTGCACACTTGTGCCAACCAGCATAACACCGGTCAAAAACAATGCTATTATCTTTTTCTTCATATTCAATGTCCTCCTTTTACCGCTGCGGTAATCCTGCTGACCAGGAATCTTTCCCTTTGCTGTAAAAAGCATAGCATATGTTTTTTTCTGCATGTTACCCGATTATGACCAATTTATCGCTCGAAACTGACTTTTTCTAAATTCGAAGCGTACTGAGCAAAAAAGCACTGTCATAGAACTTTAACTTCACATGACAATGCTTTTATTCACTCATATCACTAAATATTCTCAAATATTACAGGCTTGTTTCCAGTTTCCTGCACTCCCCATTCACCTTCAGCACACCGCCCTCGGCGTTTGTCTCTACCTTCAGGTCTTTTCCGTCCCAGGTAAGGTGAACCTGGCCGTCTGCTACAGGAAGGGTGCAGTCGAAACTGTCGAAGAATTCAGTGTGAGGCTCCAGCTCGAATGCCTTTCCGCCAACTGCGGTGAACTTCAGGCCCATAAAATATTTCGCCAGGAAATAGATGGGGCTTGCGGCCCAGGCGTGGCAGAGGCTCTTGCCGAAGCGGTCGCCGTACATGTCATACTGCTCTTCCACTGGTGCCTTGGGGTCGAACTCTTCCCAGAAGGTTACCGCGCCGCGTTCCAGCATGCCGCCCCAGTAGCTGCGCATTTTGTTCAGCACGAACTCCAGATTTCCGGTCTGGCAAAGCATATCCAGTTCAAAGAAATTGAAGTACGGTGTGGTAATCGCCGGAATGGCATCATTCTTAATTACATTCTCCAGAATTTTCTCCTGCTCTTCTGCTGTTGCAATATGGAACAGAATTGCAAAAATATTGGCATGGCGAGTCACATTTCTCTTGCCGGATTCAAAGGAATCAATAAATGCGCCCTTCTCCTGATCCCAGTAGAATTTACGGATCTGGCTGATCAGCTTCTCATACTTCTCAGTGTATTCCGGATTTTTCTCCCCAAGGGCATCACTTACCTTCGCCATTGCCTGCCAGCATGCAGCAAACAGCATCTGCTCTGCGCAAAGGGCGCCTGTCTTGTCCATGTCTGCCCAGTCAATGTAGATCCAGTCGTTCTCTCTTCCCACAAGGAAACCGTTCTCATCCAGCTGTCCCTCACAGAACTCCATAAGAGAGCACATTTTCGGGTAAACCTGACGCACGAATTCCAGATCTCCGTACACTTCATAATGATAGAGCACGCCCAGAACCCAGAACAGGGAATAGTCCATAATGGTATTGATATGTCTGGTCATTGGATCATTTCCGCGAAGCGCCAGAAGGGTTCGCTGGTCAATATCCGGATCTGCCAGCAGATACTGGTTTACGAAAAAGCTCTGGTAAGCATCGCCGGACCAGATCCATTTGTCACGCTTCACGCCATCCAGGAAAAAGATTCCGCTGCAGAGACGGAAGGTATGCTCTGCCACATCCCAGATTTTGTTCAGCTTCTCATCATTGCTCTTAAAGGAAGCACGCTTCGGAAAATCCACATACTGATAGAATGCGGTAATCTCCACATCCTCAGCCTTGCAGTTCGGAATAAACGCGAAACGTACTGCACAGCACGGGCATCTCTTTGTCACCGGATCCGTCTGCCAGCTGTAATAGCAATGCTCCAGATCAAGAGCCTCATCCTCAGACTCTCCGCAATAAACTTCTAAGCCGCACTCTGCATTTCCCGCAGCATTCTTTCCTGCGTTATTCTCTTCTGCAGTAATGCATCTTTCCTGATTATCTCCAGTCTCTTTTCGTTTGTCATTCACATAAACAGCCGCAGTCAGTTCTGTCTCAAACTCCGCCAGCACACCGCCGTTTACCTCTGTAATCTTCACCGGCCTGCACTCTTTCTCTGTATACTCCCAAACAGTGGGATTCTGCTCCGGCTTGGTGAAATACTTGCATACGCCAACCGGAACTGCAGGCTGGGAATAATCCTCGGCTGTCCAGGTCTTATCAGAATGAATCACTTCGCCCTGCACATAAGCGCATGGAAAAGCCTCTACACAGCCTGCATGAATGGAAATTCTCACCTTCCCGGGACCTGCTGTGATCTTCTTTCCAAATGGATATTTCTTCTCTCCGTTTTCCCAGGTTACCAGTACGTGGCCCACTGCATTGGAAAATATGGTAAAGCTAGTCTCCTGCTCCAGTTCATAAACGCGGCGAAGAGCCACACGGTTGCGGAAGCCCTCGCTCTTCCAGAATGCCGGCCAGCCAAAGCCTCTCTCCACACGACTGAAATTCTGCTTCATAGCGTGATATAATTCAAAGTCTCCCGGATACCAGATCCAAAATGTGTTTTCCATTTTCATTTCCTCCAGATTTATTTGATCGTTAAATTACTTTCTGCAAATTTATATCTTCTTACATTGTAAAATGAAACCTGGAAAAAAGCTACAGCATCCCACGCTCAAAACCCTACAGATTACGTTCAGGCGGTATCCGATTCTGAATTTCCAATTCTATTTCTTAAAGAAAACAAGCAATGAATTATACAAATCTGCAATCCAGCAGTTATAGGCATGACCACCTCCGTCAAACACCACCCACGCCACATTTTTATCTAGGGAAAAGCGATCCGGCATTTTTTCCAGAACTTCATTCAAAAATTCTTCGTGATTTTCCAGGGAAAAATCCTCTGTTCCGTTTCCATTGTACCAATACTTAAAATCACAATTCCTGTATTCCTCTGACTCCAGAATCTCCTTAAACGCTTCCACATCTGCCCATGCGCCGGAGTAAGAGCCAATATAAGCAAACAGATCTGCACAGTGCATCATTCCGGAATTCACTGTTGTCTTTGATCCCCTTGATAGTCCTGCGAATCCTCGGTGATCTCTTGTCTTTTGAAGCTTCGCCTCGCTTACATCTTTTTCTGCATAAGTGGAATAGGTGGACTCAATCAGGGGTATAATATCGTTTCTCAATTCCTTCCAGAAATACATAGGCCACTGGTCCGCATAAGGATCCTTCTCATTATTAAACAGTTCCATTGGATCCATTTTCCGATACCCCATCTCTTCTGTTGGAGAATAGTACGTTGGGGAAACCACAATCACAGGTTCACACTCTCCTGCTTCTATCATATTGTCCAGCACATTGCAGGTCACTTTTCCGGTGGAACTATCCCCGATCCAGTAATCCTCGAAGCCTCCGGTTCCATGAAGCAGATAAAGTATGTCATATTCCTGATTTTCATCATATCCGTATGGAAGATATACATTCACAGATTTCTCAAGCATAATGTTGCTTTCTCCTGTGACCGCCTCCAGAGCATAGGAATGACAGGTATATGTCAATGTTTCGACAGTCCCCTGTTCTTTACATTCTTCCGCATATGAAGGATCAAGCGGAAGGCTTGTGACAAAACCTTCTGTACCTGGATTTACAGTGCTTTCTTCTGCACAGTCCTGCTCCCATGCATTGATTTCCTCTACAGTATCCTGTGCCAGGACGATGCTTTCCCCTGCAAAAAGAAGCAGAAAAAACAGAGAATATCTCAATAGTTTCTTTGTCTTCATATGTCTCCTTTCCAAAAGAGGCCAGCGCATTATCTGCGCCAGCCTCTCATTATAAATCAATCTTATTTCGCAGCGTTTTCAGCTTCTGCTGCTTTCATTTTCTTTCTCTTAAGAAGAGCACGTACCAGTACAAGAATTGCAATCACGCCGATTACAGCACCAGCTGTTACATTGACTTTCATGAAGAGCTTATCCATATTGGATTTTCCGCCAACCGGATTCTCATCTCCTGCATATGCACCACTGTTTACAATTGTATACATGATGTTTTTGCATGCGTTGCGCATTGCCAGTGTTCCTGTTGCGCTCTGATTCGGGAACTGATTGGATGCTGCATTACCATATCCAAGCATCAGGTCATTTCCGTTTCTTACGCAGTTCTCGGAAATCATGTAGCCATAGGATCCGTCATAGTCTGTGATTGCCATGCCGCGGAAGCCCCACTCATCGCGAAGAACGGTCTGAAGCAGGTCAGAGTTTGCACAAGCCGGAACGCTTCCAAGCCAGTTATAAGATGTCATCACAGCCATAGAGCCGCCCTCTAAGCCTTTAATACAAATTTCAAACGGTTTCAGGTAGATTTCTCTCATTGCCTGCTCAGAAACAAAGGTAAGCAGGAAGGATTCACGGTTTGTCTCCTGATCGTTTACTGCGAAGTGCTTAACATATGGGTACACACCCTTGCTTACTGCACCATTTACCTGGTTCATAGCCAGATATCCGGCAAGTACGCCATCCTCAGAATAATACTCAAAGTTACGTCCTGCAAATGCGGAACGATGTGTGTTCATAGCAGGTCCGTACCATCCATAGTTCTTAACATCTGAGAACTCCTGACCCATAGATTCTCCAACCTCACGGGCAAGCTCTTTGTTCCAGGTCTGTGCAAGCAGTACCTCTGTCGGGTAAGAAGTACCATATGTCTTAGTTACAAAGTTGTTCAGACCGGCAGGTCCGTCACAATCAGATGTTGCGATCTTACCAACAGATGTAACCTCTGCTGTCTGCCATCCACCAACGTTGATCATGGTAGCCATATCTTCGTAAGTAAGCTGATCGAGAAGCTCATCCCATTTTGCGTCATCATAATCCACGCCTCTCAGATCAAAGAGGGTAAGACCATTGTCAGCGCCCAGAGTCGGCATCTTATCATCTGCGTTGTCGTATTTGGTGCTGTCATAAATACCAAATGTGTTTGCTTCTACTTCTGCACGAAGCTCATCAGACATCTGTGCTGCTTCTGCTGTAGGTGCTGCCCAGGAAGCTCCGGCATTCTTGAAGCCGTCTGCTCTGGAAAGCTGGATGAAGTCACCCTGTGTATAATCTTCAAATACGTTTACCGGAGCAGTCTTATCTGTAGAACGTCCCTCTGTGCTGTAATCGATGTCCTCATCTACGGTAAAGGTTTCTTCTGCAATTACAGTGTGGGAATCAGAACGAACAGAAATTGTGTATTCGCCTGCCTCCAGGATATATCCGCCGCCAGCCACCTTGATCTCATCAGAATCATAGGAAGCCATATCCTCTTTTGCAATCTCGAAGGAAAGTGTCTGGGATTTTCCCGGCTCCAGTGTTTCTGTTTTCTCAAACTGAACAAGGTTTACAGATGCTTTTTCAATACCGCCGTTTGTGTAAGGAGGAGTATAGTAAACTTCTACTACATCTTTTCCGGCAACATCACCTGTATTGGTTACTTCAACATCAAAGGAAACGGTATCCCCATTGTCCTTGAAGTTTGTCATTGTCTTATCAAAGGTTGTGTAGCTTAAACCATATCCAAACGGATACTGCACGCTGCTTTCGTAGTCGATCAGACCTTCGTCAGCAGCTGTTTCATAGAATTTATAACCAACATAAATTCCCTCTACATAATTTACGAAAGAAACATTTCCCTTGTAGGAAGAATCTGCTGCAAGTGCCTGTGCTTTCAGATCATCTACGTTTGTATATGGGAAGTTTCCAATATTGTTAATGTAGTGTGTGGAAAGCAGATTCTTAACATAAGTGTCTGCTGTTTTTCCGGATGGGTTTACAGTACCGTTCAGGATTTCACCAAGTGCTGTGAAACCAGTTTCTCCAGCTCCAGGTGCAAGGATAACGGATTTAATCTGCTCATAGTTATCAACCCAGTCAAGCTCCATTGTATTGTTTGCATTGATTACAACAATTACATTGTCAAATTCGGAGCAAACCTTTTCAATCAGCTGTTCTTCTGTTACAGAAGGCTCCAGATAAGACTCACCCTCTTCGAAATCATCATAGGAACCGTTGTTTGTATAGGTTGCATTCATGTAACGCCAGTTTGCAGGCGCATTGGAGGTTGCAAGTCCCTGATTGTAAGTGCCGTTGATAACAGCGCTCATGTTGGTAGGAAGGTCTGCACCCTCACCGCCAGGACGTCCAAGTACAACCATTGCGGTATCAGAGAAGTCTTTTGCTTCGTTCATGATATCGTCTGTGTAATGCTTCATGTTTGGCTCCGGCAGTGACCAGTCCTGAGCGGACATGGAAATAGTCGGACGCTCTGCACAGTATTCTGTGTACATATTGGAAAGTGTTTCATTTGTTTTATAGCCTGCATCCTGAAGAGACTGCAGAATGCTCACGTTTCCATCAGAATGAGATCCGGCAGAACCGGTTCCGCCATAGATCGGGCAGGTGGAATCCCAGCCAAATACATTCAGGTTTGTTACATCAGAAGATAATGGAAGAAGACCATCGTTCTTTACAAGAACCATACCTTCTTCTCCTACTTTTTCAATTGTGTCTTTGCTCTGCTGGATTGTCTCCTCAGAGAATTCTGCTTTTGATGCATTCAGGAAACCTGAAACGTTTGCATACATCGGACCATAGCAAATGGAATTCACAATGATCAGGACAGCAGTAAGAAATGCCATGAATGCTTCAAGACGAACTGCACAGCGAAATCCCTTTTTCGCAAAGTGAGCAAGGAACATCACAGCTACCAGTACAACAACTGCGGCAATAATTGCATAAATATAGCCTTCCAGCTGTGTAAGGTAAGAAATGAGGTCCGCTTCACTGACACCGAGATTGTACAGGGTTGGTCCAAGAAGCTTTACTAATAAATCAACCATTTTTCTCCTCCTTCATTTTATCCACGCGGCCGTAAAAATATGGCTCATTGGCGGTTGTTTCTTTTAACTTGAATTTTATCATAAATTCATATTGTATAGGACTTTACTTCACAAATTGTTGTGTTTTTGCATGAATTGTCTGCGACAGCCAGCCAAACATCTGCTTTTCGTTTAATCTGTTATCTTACGTAAATTTAAAGCCCGGCAAAGATTTCTCTCTGCCGGGCCATACTAAGCATTGACCAAGGCTTAGCTTAATATTTTATTTATTTGTTTGCTGCTTCATATGCAGAGTAGTCAAAGTTCTGTACCTTTGTAAGAGGCTCTGCTGTATATTTAGCTGTACGGTCATCGTCGATCTTTCCGGACCAGTTAAGACCAAATGCAAAGTCATAGGTATTTCCTGCTGCATCTGTGTAGCATTCCATATCACGAGGAACATCCTCAAGCTGAGCTTCAACAGCTTCCATGTTTACAGGCTGCTGGAATACAAGGAGACCAGTTGGCTCTGTCTGTCCAAGGATAACTTCTGCTACAATATCCTCACGCTGCTGGTTGTAGTTTACAAGGATTACGTCTGCAAGAGGCTCAACCTCATCCCAAACCATTCCACGCTCCATCTTCATGGAAACGATTACCGGAACATCACCTGCGTTCTCGTTTGCATACTGAAGAGCTTCCAGATCGCCATAGTTCGGAACCTCGTGTGCTGTTACGCCCTTATAAGAACGGTTCTCTTTTGTTCCGTCTTCAAGAGTTTTTCCACCAATAGAAACTTCACGAGCTGTATCAGCTGTGTACTCGCCATACTGAAGGGATGCCGGATACCAAACCTCCTCAACATCGTCAGAAACCGGCTCGCCGCCGAATGCGCCTGACAGATGAGACTCATAGGAAGGAGCATATGCATTTGTCATACCAACAAGTACATAGTCGCAAGCTGCGATCTCGTCTGCTGTTGCACGTGTAAGATCATCTTTTGTATAGGTTGCATTTCCTTCAGCGTCTGCCTCACCGGTAGGATCGCCAAGGGTATCTGTTACAACATTGAAATACTGGCTAAGCTTGTCAATATCCATTCCCGGAGTCCATGTTGGAGTTCCTTCAGAGATACCACTCATCCATGTTGCGCTCCATCCTGTGTTGTATACATATGGTACGTATACGGTTGGTTTCTCAGAAGCAGCACCGTCAGCACTGATTGTTCCGTCGTTTTTAAGCATAACGATGGATTCTCTCTGGCCTTCTTTTGCGAAGTCGCTGGAACCGTCTGTTGTGATGATTGTATCAGCATAAGCTGTATCAACATATGGATTCTCGAATGTGTTAAGGTTCATCATTACAGCAACGAATTTCTCTGTTGCTGCACGCATGATCTCATCAGCTTTGTCCTGGCCGTCACGATCAACAAGAACACCATAAGCTGCTTTTGCTGTATCAACATCGCTGTATCCACCAAGAAGGTTTACACCATTTTCCCAGCTTGTTGCGATACGGTCAGCTTCTTCAAGGTCTTCAGCTCCCCAAACACCAGCGAACTGATATACACCCCAGTCAGTGATCTTAAGGCCTTCGAAGCCTGCCTCATCAAGCATGCCGTTCAGATATGTATTGTAAGCACCGGCCCACTCTCCGCCGTATGGGTTTCCGTCAGCGTCAACGTCAATACCATACTGTGTCATGATACCTGTAGTACCTGTTTTTCCAGGAAGGTTGAATGCACCATCAAAGAATGTGATCAGGTGTGCTTCCAGATTGTTTCCTGGGAATACTGCATAACGTCCGCCATTTGCATGGTCATCACGTCCACCTTCTGTGGAACCGTCACCTGAGAAATGCTTTGTGAAGCAGTATACGGACTCATCGCCCCATCCAAGATCTTCACCGTTCTCATCATATGTGGACTGCATTCCATTGATATATGCTGTAGCAATGTCAAGTGTAAGCTGCGGATCCTCACCGTATGTGCCGCCTGAACGGAACATGATCGGGGAAGCAATATCAACCTGCGGTCCGAGAAGTGCATTCACACCAGCTGCACGATATTCTTTTGCTGTCTCCTGGCCGATTTCAGCTGCAAGCTCTGTATCCATTGTGGATGCCAGGGAAAGAGTCTCAACAAGACCGGAAATGTTAGCCGGGTCAATGGAGATCATAGCCGGGATTCCGTAGAAGCTCTGCTCTGCAACTGCCTGAATTGCGTTTGCCCATTTTGCATGAGCAGTTCCGCCCTGTTTAATGTTACGGGTAACGCCGCCGCGTCCGCCCTGCATTAAGTAAGTATAAGAACCATCATCCTCAGCAAGAGGCTCTGTTGTGAAATCGCCCCAACCACCGTGTGTCAGGACTGCTGCCATTTCCTCGCCCTGCATCTGGTTCACCAGATCAGCTGCACGCTCTTCTGTAGAAAGTCTCCAGTCCTCATATTTATCAAGCTCACCGTTCTGGTTCATATCCTTGAATGCATAGCCATCAGCTTCAAGAAGTTTTACTGCAGAATCAGCTGCCAGACCAAGAGTATCTCCATCTTCGTTCTCAACTTTAATCCAGCCATCTTCTGTAACGGAGATTGTATATTTTGCATCTGCACTTGGAACAATTCCACCAATTGCATCTGTTGCATCAGAAGCTTCCTCAGCCTGTTTGTATGGATCGTCTGCATTTGCAGCCTGCTTATACGGATCATCTGTAGCTGCTTCAGCCTGCTTATATGGATCGTCTGCGGCTGCACCTGCCTGCTTATACGGATCATCTGCGGCTGCACCTGCCTGCTTATATGGATCATCTGCGGCTGCACCTGCCTGCTTATACGGATCATCTGCGGCTGCATCTGCCTGCTTGTACGGATCATCGTCTGCGGCTGCTGCCTGCTTGTATGGATCATCTGCAGCTGCCTCTGCCTGTTTGTATGGATCATCTGCAGCTGCTACCGGAACTGCTGCTCCGCTTGCTACCATACTTGCAGTAAGCATTAACGCCATCAAACGTCTGGTTCTCTGTTTCATATTGTTGTCCTCCTTTTTGTAAGAACTTAACTTTGTTCCTCGCTGTAATAAGAATATAGCACAAATCATTTCATTCTTTGCTTTACTTGCATAAATTGTTGTTTTTTTGCATTAATTGTTAAAAGTCCCGGTTGGTTAGTTATGTCTTTTGTTTATTATGCACATTTGTGTGGTTTGTTTTTTATGCACTATTTCTAATTTCATTCATTTTGCAATTGTACTATGATGTTAAAAGGGCTGGCTGGTTTTTACCACTTGCACGCCCTGCGTAAACTATATATAATAGGAAAAAGCATGAACATAACATCTGATAAAGAATAACCAGATAACCATTTTTCACTCTGGTTTTATTATATTTATACGAACAGAAAAGGAAAAAATATATGATCAGAATTGCAATTGTGGAAGATGAAGAACAATACGTACAGCAGTTAACGGAATATCTTCAGGAATACCAGAAAAGTTCTAATGAAGAAATTGACATAACCGTATACCGGGATGGAGATGAGATCACTTCCAAATATAAATCTCAGTTTGATATTATTTTGATGGATATCCAAATGAAATTCGTAAACGGCATGACTGCCGCAGAAGAGATCCGCAGCGTTGATTCCAGCGTTGTCATTATCTTTATTACCAATATGACCCAGTATGCAATACAGGGATACAAGGTGGGGGCTATGGACTATATTCTGAAGCCGATCTCCTATTTCGCATTCAAGGAACGCCTCAATCAGGCAATTTCCAAGCTGAAGCACAGAAGCAGCAATTATGTTGTAATTCCTGTGAAGGGCGGAATTATTCGTCTTGATACCTCCGATATCTACTATATCGAAAGCCAGGGACATAATCTGATCTATCACACCTGCACCGGAGTTTACACAGCCTCCGGAACTATGAATGCAGCGGAAGAAGCCCTCACAAGCTATGGATTTTCCCGTGGAAACAAAAGCTATCTGATCAATCTGGCACACGTAGATGGAATCCAGGATAAATGTGCTATGGTAAAGGGCGAGAGCTTACAGCTAAGCCGTCCGCGTCAGAATGCATTTCTCCAGGATCTTACCAAATATTGGGGAGAAAATTAATATGTTACCATTATCCATATCTCCGAATATACCAAGAATTTATACTGCGATTGCAGAATGGCTTTCCTGTATGATCTGTCTCCTGGAAGTTAAGCATCGCGTAAATACCAGACGCTTTATACTTATTTCTGCAGGAGTCTTATTTTTGCAGTCCATTTTCCTTTATCTTACTCCCGGGCTGGACAATTTACTGTGGATCTTATGTATGGCAGCTGCAGGACTGATGATGTATGCTTTTATTTATCTGTGTGCAGACGTGAACTGGAAGGATGCCGCCTATTACACCATACGCGCTTTTGTAATTGCAGAGTTTGCAGCTTCTTTTGAATGGCAGATTGATCTGTTCTTCCATGAAAGATCTTCACTTACTCCTGTACCGACGGGAAGCAGTATTCTGATCCTGGTTGTTTGCTATGCCATCTTATTTGGAATATGCGAGCGTCTATACCGACGCTACCAGTCAAAAGAACAGTCTCTGAATATTACAGGCAGAGAGCTGGCCTCTTATGCCATCATCGGACTGGCTGTTTTCTGTATGAGCAATTTCGGGTTCGTTGCTCCCGATCTTCCTTTTTATGGAAATTACTCTGACCAGATTTATAACGTAAGAACCCTGGTGGATCTGGGAGGCGTTGCCATTATGTATGCTTACCATGTGCAGCGTATGGATCTTCGCGTGCGTTATGAGCTGGAAAGTGTCCAGAATCTTCTTCACAATCAGTATGCACAGTATAAGCAGGCCCGTGAGGCAGTGGAATTGATCAACTACAAGTATCACGATCTGAAGCATCACATCATTGCCCTGCGTGCAGAGGAAAATATGGACAAGCGCAATGCTTATCTGAATCAAATGGAAGAAGAGCTGAAGAATTACGAGGCACAGAATAAAACCGGAAATAATGTGCTGGATGTTATGCTTACTTTGAAGACACTGTATTGCCAGAAGCATGGTGTTACCATGACCAGCGTTATTGATGGTACACTTTTTGATTTTATGAATGCGATGGATATCAGTTCTATTTTTGGAAATGCGCTGGACAATGCTATAGAATGCGAGCTGAAGATTCCAGATAAAGAGAAAAGGCTGATCCATATTAATGCGCATGCCAGAAAGAACTTCCTGATTATTCTGTTCGATAATTATTATGAAGGGGATATGAAGCTGGGGAACGGGCTTCCGGAAACTACCAAAAAGGATGCGCAGTTCCATGGGTATGGACTGAAAAGTGTGCAGTATACTGCTCAGAAATATGGCGGCGCGGTGGATGTGAGCGCCAATGATCATTGGTTTCATTTGAAGATTTTGATTCCAATGCCGGCGCAGACGGAGACGGCGAAGGCGGGTTCGGACGGAGCTGCTGAAACAGTGAACACAGTTGCTGCGACTGCAGCCACAGAGACAACGAAAGCTGCTGCAAATACAGCCAGGGAAAAAAATAACAATACTGCAATATAACAATACAGCCAGAAAGCACTTCTATTTTTGAAGAGATTTCTGGCTGTAGTTTTTTGTGAACAAATTTTGCTGCTTGTCTTTCGTCTACTTTGATATCTTTAAGTTTGGTCTGTTTTATTATCTTGAAAACCCCACCTGTGGGAAATTGGCTTCATTATTTCCTACAGCACAAATCCTGCGGCACTTTTGCCTTGTGCGTGAATATCCAGACAACAGTCTGCCACATGCTCCTGGTTTAAATCCAGGGAATAATTCACCTTCATATCAAGGCGGCTGTCGCTCTCTTTCAGTTCCAGATTGGTAGCGGAAATGCCCATTTCCAGGGTTCCAAAAGAAGTCGTGTAGAACGCCATGTTGCGCTTGCCCTGTTCAAATACCATGTGGGTATTTACCTGGCCCTTCTTGCGAACTTCCATTCCTTTCGGGGAAATCTTGATATAATTTACTGTGGGATCTCCGTGATCCTCCAGCATTTCCTCATAACGAAGATAGTGGCTGCCATTGCGGAAATAATACTCTCCCGGAACCACGATCTCAATCGGCTCATCCCCTTCCGGGGCATCCATCATATGTAAACCTTTTACATGAATTAAAACTTCTTTTTCCATGATTTTCTATCCATTTCTTTCTAACAGTGCAATCTGAATTAAATTCAGATTCGTTTTCTTTTGTATAATTACCTAAGCTTCTGCTAATAGTATTGATTCCAGGTTCTACATGTAGCTGTCAATATTTTTCAATATCAATCTTCTGTGTTTTCTCTACATCGAACGGCAGAATTGAGTTCGCAAAACCTTTGAATTTCTCCGCTAAATCGCTTACATAAAAGCGATATGGGAAATCGGACTGGCCCTGGCCTGTACTCTGCATATTCTGCTCCTTCAGAAGCTTTCCAAGCTCAAGAGCTGTCTCATATGCCGGATTCACCAGCTGAACACCCTCCCCCATGATCTGTCCAATAGTGGAACGAAGCAGAGGATAATGGGTACATCCAAGAATCAGTGTATCAATACCCTTTTCCTGAAGCTCTTTCAGATATCTGCTGGCAACCTCCACTGTCACTGGATCGTGTGTCCATCCCTCTTCTACAAGAGGAACAAACAAGGGACAGGGCTTGCCGATTACCGTAATCTCCGGGTCAATCTGCTTCAGAACCTTGGCATGAGTTCCGCTTTCAATGGTGCCCTCTGTGGCAATGACACCTACACGCTTGTTTCTGGTAACCTGCGCAGCTACCTTCGCACCAGCTTCGATCACACCTAAAATAGGAATATCAAATTCTTCCCTTACTGCATCCAAGGCAAACGCACTGGCAGTGTTGCAGGCAACTACAATCGCCTTCACCTGCTGCTCTTCCAGAAAACGGATAATCTGGCGGGAATAGCGAATAACAGTCTCTTTGGATTTGCTTCCATATGGAACACGGGCGGTGTCCCCGAAATATACGATTTTTTCTGACGGAAGATTCCGCATGATCTCGCGGGCAACAGTCAGTCCGCCGATACCGGAATCAAATACGCCTACAGGGGCGTCTCGGTCTATCTTCATTCATCTATCTCCAAATTCTATATTTCTTCCATTCTGTTCCCCCATTTTAACACCAAAGCACCGGGCTTGCAAGTATTTGTAAGCCCGGCACTAAACCATGTTTGTAAAAGCCTTTCTGCAAGATGTGCGTCACAATTTGTGGGAGATTTTGCCTGGATGAGGGCGTCGTAGTGGGCTACGACAACCGAATTCGGGTGAAATATACCGCAAAGTGGGGCGTGCAGATTGCCAGACAAAATTTAGCAATAGCATCATCACTTTACCAGATTCTGGAAAGTCTCCATAATCCAGAAATGAATTCTCGGCTTTGCTGCTTCTTTCTCATTCTCATCTGGATTCTCCATAAAACAGAACTGGGGATAAATGGTTCCCCACCAGGCGAGAAGCTCCGGGCTTTGCTTTTCATTTCCTATCACTGGGAAAATTAGTGAAGCAGACAAAATGGCAACGAATACATGATATTTTATTTTTCTTAAATACAACATAGGAATACCCCGCAAAATAAATTCTGCGATTGCGTTGCTTAGAGCATGTTTGAAAAAAGCTCTAATACCGCAATCGCTTATTAACAGGAGTATTCCCGGGATTCTGTGTCTGTATTCAAACTTTTAAAACACTACTTCCAATTCTTCCCCTTGAATTATCAGATCTGGTAATGCGGGAAGGGCGCCGCGGTCGTACATTTCGTGGTAAAGCTCTCGCAGGGTGACAGCCTGGCTTGGGCTGCCGTCTGGGTTATTTTCCAGAAGTCCCAGAAGGTATTCTCCCAGGGATGTTTCCTGGGGACTGCCCCAGCCTACCGCCTCCGCCGCATTGCTGCTGCGGAAAACATATACATTTTCTCCTATGGTGGGCTCCTGTTTCAGGTATTCCAGCACCTGTTCCCAGCGCCCGCCATCCAGAAGAGACTGCCCCAGTACCAGAATTTCAAGATGTCCCATGTCCAGATATTTCTCCTGGGTGCGGCTGTAAAGCTGCTCTATCTCCTGAAAGGAATCTCCACTAACTGAAGGCGCTGCATTTCCCTGGTCTTCTCCGTTTTTCTCCTGTCCGGTTGCTTTTGGCAAATCGGGCACGCCATAGGTCAGCTGAATTTTTCTATCTTCTATATCCGCGCCAAGAGCCAGCGGATACATCCGCTTCTCCGGCTCCACGCCGCCGCAGCCCGACAACGTAAAAAGCGATATCCCCAATATAATTACAACTACGCTGCACCTTCTTACATAATTACCTAAGTTTAATCCCTCTGCTGCTTTTCTCTGCCGAGCTATGTTAATCGAATTTTTCCCCCATCCTGCTCTATTTCTTTTTTTAAGATTACTGGGCTCTGCTTTTTTCTTCCACCGCTTTTTTCCCATTATAAAAAAGATGATCTGAATAATTAACATCCCTGGTACAAAAATGCAGCCCAAGTACATTTCAAAATAATCACGGATTCTAATGCCGCGAACTTCAGTCACCATGGCAACGAAAACCAGCAAACCTATCCACACCCGCCCGGTCCCAAGCCCGGTCTTTTCCACAATTAAATGGCCGTAATGCAGAAAACTTCCCACAGAGAACAAAAGACTGTACAGCAGAAATCCCATCCAAAGTACATCGAACCGCGCCAACACATTTCCTGGCAGGTCCGCGCCTGCAAGCAACGGCAAAATGGGGTAATTTTCATATCGCAGCCGTCCCCAGCCAAAGACTGCCGGCAGAAGCAGCTCCGCGAGAATTAACAGCACTCCCAAAGTAACTACTGCCAAGACCACTGTTTTCCCGATACTTTTTACATTTCCTGAATTTCCTTTTTTCTCTACATGTTCTAATAAAAAGGGCAGCAAACTAAGCCCGGAAAATGCACAGATCACATAATATCCGCTCTGCAAAATTCTTCTCCCGGAAAATTCAGAGTTCCACAGCATTTCCTGGAAATACTCCCATCTTCCCTGTCCGGCTGACAAAAGCAGCATCAGCACAACCGCCACAAGCACCAGTCCGCCTGATACCTCTCCAATCCGCCCTCTGCGCTGGATTCCCCGGTGAGTACCAAGACTGCACACGATCAGCGCAATCACACACAGCCACACTTTCTGCACTCCCGTACCAAGACTTACGGATACAATCTCTCCCAGAAGATCCAACAGAAACGCCGCTCCCAAAATGCAGTAAACAAGATAAAAAATCCCCATCAGCCGCCCCAAGATTTTCCCCGCAGTTTTACACGGATTGGCGAAAGCATAGCCCAGCCGAATAAGAAAAATTACATAAAACAAAAATACCGCAACCGCCAGCAAAGTTCCAGTCAATCCGCTAAGTCCCTGATTCCGCCTCCCACGGAAAAGGCAAAGCAAAAATGGCGCAATGAAGGCGATTACGATCTGCCGATAAAGCTGCCGCTGTGAAATCCGGTTATTCTCTGCAAATTTCATTCACTCTCGCCTCCGTTCTTACCAACCTTGCTTCTTTCTTTCGGATCTTTTTGACTTCCCGAATTATGTGTTTCCTCTACTTCATTCTTTCGTAGCTTTTCTTTTTCCCAATTTCCAGAACCTTCTTCTGACTCATTCTGTCCCTCTTCTTCCTTCGCAGATCTCGTCCTCCGCAGCCGCACACTTTCATCCTCTTTGGCATACATCGGCCTTTTCCACCTTTTCCGAAAAGGCACCCTCAGGATTCCTGTTCCCGTCCCGTTTTCCCTCTTATATTTCACAAAGGGAACCAGATAGGGCACCCCGAAGCTGAGAAGTCCCGCCAGATGAGACACTGTCAGATACACCCCGATCACAATTCCAAAAATCCCCAGATATCCCCCCAGGAACAAAAAGAAATATTTCAAAAGCCGAAAAGCCGACGCAAACTCCTCATTTGGAATCGCCAGCGAGCCAAGAGCTGTGATTGCCACCACCATAACCACAATGGGGCTGACCAGATTTGCCTCCACAGCTGCAGATCCCACGATCAGGCCGCCTACAATTCCCATTGCATTTCCCAGTGCTCCCGGAATCCGCACTCCCGCTTCCCGGATCAGCTCAAAGGACAATTCCAGAAGTACCAGCTCCGCAATACTGGAAAAAGGCACCCCTTCCCTGGCCTGGGCAAAAGACAGAATCATATTCGTAGGCAAAATCTGTGTGTGAAACCGGATCACCGCCAGATAAAGCCCGGGAAGCAAGGTTGCCGCCGCCAGTGCCACATACCGCAGTGCCCGGAGAAAGGACGCCATCTCAAACCGATTGTACCAGTCCTCACTGCTTTCCATAAAACTGTTAAATACGCCCGGAAGAACCAGCGCAGAAGGCGAGTTGTCACACAACAGCACCACTTTTCCATTCAGGATTTCCTTGGATGCCCGGTCCGGCCGCTCCGTAGTCTGATACTGGGGAAAAGGGGAAAACCAGGAATCCTCTGTCAGCTGTTCCAGCATTCCGCTATCCAGAATCCCGTCAATCCGAAATGCTTCCAGCCGTTCCTTCACCTGCTCCAGAAATTCCTCCCGCACCAGATCTTCCATATAGACCATCTGCACCAATGTATGGGAACGTTCCCCTATATAAAATTCCACCACCTTCAATCGGGTATCCCGAAGACGTTTCCGAATCAGGGCGGAATTGGTTTTCACGGAATCGGAAAAGCCCTCTTTGGAACCACGAAGCACCTTTTCCATTTCCACTTCCGTAACACCCATGCTGGGGTATCCGGCGCTGGAAATTTTCATTGCCTGGTCAAAGCCATCCATAAAGAACACAGCATCTCCAGAAAGTACCCCGGTGAACACCTGCTCCATATCCGTCAGCTTTTTCACATCTGCAATTCCCAGACTGTTATATTCCACAAATTCCTGAATCTGCGCCGGCGAAATCTCCCAGAAGTGCCCGATCATTTTTCCAAGTGCGGAATCCTCCAGCATCATATTGGAAGTCGCCACCTCAATGTAAACCATCAGGCAGTCCACCTTGCGCTCCTCGCCGAGGCGCATCCGCCTGATCTGAATATCCCCGCAGTCCTGCAGGCGCTCCCTTACATGCTTCTCATTTACACGAATGTCCTTTGAAATCATAACAATACTATCATTTTTGTTCATTTAAATCACCATATATAATTTCATAGTACACTGAAAATTAAGTATCTGTCATATTGACACAGGACGATTTTTTCATATACAAGATAAACTAAGAATGTGTTACAGCGACTACGACAATCTACATAGCCGTAATATATGGATATCCTGCAAGTCATTATGGTAATTTCCTAATATTTGCTGTACTACAATAAAAAAAAGACACCAGGTATCTCTCCCAGTGTCTCCCAATTCTAAAATTCTATTCATTCTTCCGCTCTGATTGCCTGGATGATTCCCATCCTCTGGTTCTCCAGGTGCTCGAAGGACAACTCCTGCGCCTTCTTCACATCCCGGTTGCGGATTGCATCGGTAATCTCCTCATGCTCCTTCACCAGACGGTTTCTCGCCTCATCTTCTTTTAGATACTCCACACGGTACCGATAAATCTGCTCTCTCAGATTATTCAGCACCTGCATCAGACGCTTATTATCTGCTGCCCGGTAAATAGCCTCGTGGAAATTCACATCCGCTTCGGCCATCTTCACCAGATCACCTTCGGCTGTGCTCTTCTGGAAATCCTGTGCTGCCAGTTCCAGTTCCCGCACATCCTCGTCTGTCATATTGGCGCAGGCCTTCTCAATAGCCATATTTTCCAGAGTGATTCTTACCTCCAGAACATCGTTCAGATCCTTCTCCGTAATGTTGGCAACCTGGGCACCTCTTCTTGGGATCATCACCACCAGGCCCTCAAGCTCCAGCTTACGCATGGCCTCACGGATGGGAGTTCTGCTCACTCCTAACTTCTCCGCAAGGGCAATCTCCATCAGTCTCTCGCCCGGCTTCAGCTCCCCTTTCAGGATTGCCTGGCGAAGTGTGTTAAAAACAACCTCGCGCAATGGAAGATACTCATCCATATGCACTGTGAAATCACTTGTCATTCGTATTTCCTCCTAAAAGACTTCCGTCGCAAAAACAGTCTTAGCCAGCTTGCTTTCCCTAAGTACTGCTGCCGCCTGTTCCATCTTCTCTCTGCTGTCAAAAATTCCAAAAACGGTAGGGCCGCTTCCGCTCATCATTGCCTTGCGGGCTCCGTGATTCTCCATCAGATCCTTGATTTCCTGAATAACCGGATACTTCCCGATGATTCCCGGCTCAAATACATTTCCCATTCTGGAAATCATTCCATCCAGATCACCTTCACGGATGGCAGTTACCATCCCGTCAATATCCGGATGCACTACGGCAGGATCATCTAGCTTCAGATTCTCGTAAGCTGTTTTAGTGGAAACATTTACTCCTGGCTTGCCTACCAGGACATAACACTGAGGAACTCTTGGAAGCCTGGTCAGCTTCTCACCGATTCCCTCTGCAAGAGCAGTTCCCCGCATTACGCAGTATGGCACATCTGCTCCTACCTTCACAGCGCGCTTCATCAGATCTTCCTCAGAAAGGCCGAGACCAAAAATCCGGTTCACTCCCACGAAAGCTGCTGCCGCATCAGAGCTTCCCCCAGCCATACCGGCTGCCACCGGAATGAATTTCTCCAGATTCATCGTCAGTCCCTCTTCAATATGAAATTCATCCATCAGCATTTTGGCGGCTTTATAGACAAGATTCCTTTCATCTGTGGGAACATACGGGATATTGGTGGTAAGCGTAATTCCCGGCTCTGCCTTTTTCTCAATTTCAAGCACATCATACATCTGTATGGTCTGCATGATCATGCGGACTTCATGGTAGCCGTCAGCGCGCTTCCCAACTACATCAAGTCCAAGATTTATTTTTGCAAGTGCACGTAATCGCATAATTCCCCTCCGCTTTTGTACTTTGTATACAATCTCTTACTTTTCTTATTGTAAAATATTTTTGTATTTTTTTCAATACATATGCGGAGGATTTTTGTTGGGGAAATTTATCATTACGCTCTGAAACGTTTGAAAAACAGGCTATCCTTCCACTTTTTTCACCAGCAGAAGCGGCATTCCCGGTGTTACCTGGTCGCTTTCCAGCTCGTTTAATGTGCAGATTTCCTCCACCGTTGTATAAAAATGCTTTGCAATATCCCACATAGTGTCCCCGCTTTTTACCACATAAACCGTGATTCCAGGCATTGCCTGGATTTTCTGCATGTCAAGGGGCTGCTCCTCTACCTTGCTGATGATCATCCTCTTTTCACACTGAAGCACCAGCACATTCAGGCTGATCACGGCTTTCACTTCGATTTCATTGCTGTCGATCATGGAGGTGGACAGCTGCTCCAGATCTGCCTGCAGGAAAAAGGTGCTGTCCTCAGTGATTCCGTTTGCCTCTATCACATGGGAAAATGGCAGCATGCCGTCAACGGAATAGAATGGCATCTCATCATTTCCTGTGATGTAAAGTATTTTCAGGAATACCACGCCTTCCGCCTGGATTCCATTTTCCACCACCTTTGTCTTTTCCACTTTGACTCTGCCCTGGCTGTGGCAGATCTGCAGGATTTTTCCTTGGCTTTCCTTCAGCTCGATCCGGTCAGAAACACGGCACTTGGAATCATTTCGCACCAGCAGGCTTTCCAGGCATTCCTCTTTTCCCTGTAAAATACACTCCTTCAGCGGAGAATATACGTCCAGGACCAGGTCGTGCTCTTCTTCCCGGTAAAGCTTCATATCCAGTTCCAGAACCACATCTACAGAAAGAACCCGCTCTTCCCCATCTGCGTCCGGCTTCACCTCTATGCTCTGGTGCATAACGGAAACCGCAATGTTGGGAATCATGTCAGCCGTGCAGCCTGTGCAGTCCAGCTCTGTGTTAAATGGCAGCACATACTCTGCCCACTGAAGGGGATTTTCCTCATCCTCGCCGGAATAGAGGACGAAAACTGCCAGCTCACCCCTGGCTTTTATCATGTTGTCTTCCAGTCTCAGGTCAAGCCCGCGCACCTCAATGGTGTTCCACAAAAGCATATCGATATTAGGCTTGTTTGAAGCCAGGGTCACCTCATCCTTGATGCGCAGGGTATCCTTTTTATGTACCATCAGGCTCATCAGCTGTACCTTTTTCTTTTTCACGGAAATGCCATCCTCACTGATTTCTACCGGAAGCTGGATGCCTGTCATCTCATCTACCACTGCGTAAAAGGTAACGATTGCCTTGATATTCAGTTTTCTGGAATGGATCATGTGCACGCTGAGATCTTCAATTTCCCACTTCAGGCACATTTTGTCACCGCCTGCAATTCCTTCCAGGTTCAGGGTCTCATCAAAGGGAAGCTTTGCCGCCAGGCTGCAGACTTTCTGGTCCTCTTCCCCCACATAGAGCACATCCGCGTTCAGGTTTCCGCTGATAAAAGCCTTGCCTTCGCTAAGGCGCACCTCGTCCATTACAATATCGCCTTTGCTTTGGATCAGCCTTCCCATATCCGGCTTTGCGTCCGGCACATTGTAATCCGCGTCAAAGGTTACCTGGCTGGTTGCCCGGCTTTTTACATGAAGCATCTGTACACTTTCTTTTCTTAATTCCACTGCTCTCCACTCCTTTTGATTGATTAAAATTTCCCATATAAACTTTTGCGATCTGTCAAAAAGCACTCCCCAGGATATCTTCTACTCAAAAATCACAGGTTCCTTCCTGTAAGCCATCTTTACCACAATATAAGGATAAGACGGCGGACTTAAGGTAATTTTGGTATCTGATGGTCCGATTAGTTTTGTTTTGAAAAAAATGGCCTGGGAAGTCACCCCCAGTTCTTCCACCTGAATACTGTAGCCTCCGCTCATCTGCTGTCCGTAGCCTTTTATCAGAAACAGCTCCTTTTCGCTTTGATAGGTCATCTGAAATTCTTTTCCCTTCTTTTCCTCAATCAGGGCCGTCAGTTCTGCGGGCAGATTTTCCTGTTTTACAATGGAATATTCCAGAGGCTTTCGCGGCTCTTCCTCGATCTTAATAAAACGGCATCCTCCAAGAAAAAGCAGCGACCATAGAATCAGCCCCAGAACTGCTGCTGTTTTTTTCATCCGGTCACCTCAGTCTCCCCTGTTACTGCTTTGTTGCTCACAGCAACCTCCATTTATTTTATTCTATGTGGAATAAAAAAGATTTATTGCAAGAATTTTTCAAATTACATATAATAGATGTAAACACCGTGCAGCAGAGCGTGCTCTAAAAGGCTCTGGCACAGAATACAGAAAGGGAAATATCATATGATTCGTTTTATTTTATGCGTGATCGTCGTGGTTGGATTCCTGATTTTATCCATTCCGATTCTTCTTGTAGAATGGATTATCGGCAAGTTCAATCCCATGGCGAAAGAGATCAGTTCTCTTCGGATCGTTCAGGCGGTCTTTCGGTTCATCCTGTGGGTAGCCGGGGTGAAGCTTACGGTCATTGGGGAAGAAAATGTGCCAACGGACACTCCGGTTCTTTACATTGGAAATCATCGAAGCTTTTTCGATGTACCAATTACTTACCCCCGCTGTCCCATCCGCACAGGCTACATAGCCAAGAAAGAGATGGAAAAGGTGCCGTTGCTTTCCACATGGATGAAGCGTCTCCACTGCCTGTTCCTTGACCGCAAGGATATTAAGCAGGGACTAAAGACTATTCTCGCGGCTATTGAGAAGGTGAAATCCGGCATTTCCATCTGCATTTTCCCAGAAGGTACCCGCAGCAAAAATGAGGATGAGCTGGACATGCTTCCGTTCCATGAGGGCAGCTTCAAGATTGCCACCAAGACAAACTGTCCGATTATCCCAATGGCTATCAGCGGTTCCGCCGACATCTGGGAAAGCCATTTCCCAAGGATCAAGAAGACCCATGTCATTCTTGAATACGGCAAACCAATCTACGTAGACCAGCTGGAAAAAGAGGACAAAAAGCACCTGGGCGCTTACACCCAGAATATTATTCACGAAATGCTGGTAAAAAACAGGGCGCAGTTATAACGCCCTGTTTTTTCGTCTCACCGCTTTCGGTGACTGGCCGTAGCGGTCTTTAAATTTCAGCAGAAACCCTTTGTAGTTGGTGATTCCGTTTTTGTCCAGGAGGAATGTGATGTTTTCGTCAGTTTCCAGGAGGTCATTATAGAAATGTTCCATGCGGATCTGGTTTACATAAGCAAGGAAGGTCTGTCCAGTGTATTTGCGGAAAAGACGGCAGAAATGTTCGGGGGTAATGGATAAAAGTCCTGCCGCATCTGCCAGGGAAATAGTTTCGCCGTAATGTGCCTGCACATACTCCATGCACAGCTTCATCCGCTCCAGATCCCGCAATGCCCCGTGACTGCCGGAAGCCTCTTCCTCTGTTCGGATTCCTTCTGTGTAAAGAAGAAACAGCAGGCGATAAACAGCAGCCAGAACCAGCAGATGATAGCCCTCCTTTTTTTCCTGGTAAAGTCCGTCTATCTCGTGGAAGATTTCTGCCATCTTAAAATTCAAACTCGCTCTTGCCATGTCTCTATGTTTCTCACCATCCGCAGAATCTTCCGGTATTAATTTCTGACCGTCTTCCATCCTCAGTTCCTGAAAAGATTCCCTCTCCTTCTCCAGGTTATGCTCATTTATACTTCGATCTCCCGGTATAAACTCCTGAAATTTCAGCGAATTCCACCTGGGGGAAACTCGCTCCAGATGAACAGGCGGGATTTGAAGGAGAAAATACCTGGCATCCTCATGGGTATAAGTGTAATGAATATCATTGGAATTCACCAGAAAGATGTCCCCTTTTTTCAGTTCATAGCTCACATCATTAATAGATGCCGTAATCGCCCCGCCTGTCACGTAAACAATTTCCAGGTGTTCGTGCCAGTGAGCCGGCAGAAGCTGATCCCAGGTATTTACAAATGTAAAATGAAGTTTTCCAGGATGATCGTCCAGCACGTTTTCATATTCCGCGTTCATCATTTCACCGTCTTTTCCACAGCGTGTTTAAAAATTTTCTGTTCACTTTGCTAAAGTCAAAATACACCCTCTACTTTCAAATAAACTATACAATATTTCCTGTAAAATATCAAGAAAGCCCTACAAAAGAAGCAATAAACCATCTAGCACATACAACTATTTTCCAGTACAATAATCCTACAAAATACAAAACTGCCAGACAAACGTTTAAAAATTGCATAAAAAATATTTTATCCCAAGGAGGACACCTCAAAATGAACAAATGGACCCGAGTTAAATTTCAGCCAAACCTTCCATTAAAAGAAAGCGGCCGCGTAACCGCAAGCAAAGAACACATCCAGCTTTCCAAAGAAGCAGCCAGGGAAGGTATGGTTCTTCTGAAAAATGAAAAGAAGCTTCTTCCATTAGCAGAAGGCACCCGCATCGCCCTTTTCGGCAAGGGAAGCTTCGACTATGTAAAAGGCGGCGGAGGAAGCGGCGACGTTATGGTTTCCTATGTACACAATCTATATGATGGACTGAAAATGCAGGAAAATGCCGTACAGATTTATGAACCATTATCTGCATTTTACAAAACAGACATCCAGCACCAGTATGAAAAAGGTGCAGTTCCCGGAATGACTGTAGAACCGGAGCTGACAGCAGAGCTTGCTGACGGTGCCAAAGCCTTTGCGGATGTCGCCCTGGTTGTAATCAGCCGTTTTTCCGGCGAAGGCTGGGATCGTTCCAGCGTTGAGTGCAGCAACGAATTCAATCCCTGGGAAACGGAAACCTCTATGCCGAAAATTTCTGCTGAAGTTTTCCCTGATGGAGATTTCTATCTGACTGCCCGTGAAAAAGCAATGCTTGCTATGGTAAAGGAGCGCTTCGAAAACATCGCTGTTGTTCTCAATATCGGCGGCGTCATCGATCTTTCCTGGATAAAAAACGATGACCAGATTGGTGCTGCTCTTCTTGGATGGCAGGGCGGCATGGAAGGCGGACTTGCCATGGCAGAGCTTCTTACAGGAAAAGACAATCCATCCGGCAAGCTGGTTGATACCTTCGCAGCATCTGCTGACGATTATCCATCCACCGCAAACTTCCACGAATCCTTTGATTATGTAAACTATACAGAAGACATCTACGTAGGCTACCGCTATTTTGAAACCATTCCAGGCGTACAGGAGAAAGTCGTTTATCCATTTGGCTACGGACTTTCCTATACCACCTTTGCACTGGACACCACCGCAATGTGGGAAACAAAAGACCATATTTTTGCAGAGATTCAGGTAACCAACACAGGTGATATGGCTGGCAAAGAGGTTGTACAGCTTTATTTTGAGGCACCTCAAGGACTTCTGAAAAAACCATCCCGCCAGTTGGCCACCTTTGCCAAAACCCGTCTTCTTCAGCCAGGTGAAACGCAGCTGATCCGCCTTTCATTTGCCAAAGCAGACATGGCTTCCTATGATGATCTTGGAAAAATCCAGAAATCTGCATACATTCTGGAAAAGGGTACCTACAAATTCTTTATTGGAACATCGGTGAGAAACACAGAAGAGGGCATCCAGACCATGGAGCTTTCCCACAATATTATCACCAGACAGCTTACTGCCCACATGGTTCCAAGCAGTCTGAAAGAGCGCATGCTTTCTGATGGAACCTTTGAGGCACTTCCGCAAACCCAATGCAATGACATGAACCAATGTGTATTTGAAAAAATGATTCCCGGAACCGAAGAGGGAATTACCCCCGGCATACGTGGCTGTGCACATGGTGCTCTTTTTGATAACTATGGCAAAAAACAGTTTATTGATGTGGCAGAAGGCAAGCTTTCCCTGGATGATTTTATGGAACAGTTAAGTGATGATGACCTGATTCATCTTCTTGGCGGCCAGCCCAATATGGGCGTTGCAAATACCTTCGGCTTCGGCAATCTTCCGGATTACGGAGTTCCGTCTATTATGACTGCTGACGGGCCTGCCGGACTTCGTATCAGCGGCGACTGCGTCATCAACACAACTGCATGGCCTTGCGCGACCCTTCTTGCATGCACCTGGAATCCTGCACTTGTACAGCAGGTCGGACAGGCTGGTGCAAAAGAAGTGAAAGAAAACAATATCGCCGTATGGCTGACGCCTGCAGTAAATATTCACAGAAATCCTCTGTGCGGAAGAAATTTCGAGTACTATTCCGAGGATCCGCTTATTGCCGGAAAAATGGGCGCAGCAATGGTAAAGGGTATCCAGTCCCAGCATATCGGTGCTTCTGTAAAGCATTTTGCAGCCAACAACAAAGAGACAAACAGAAAGCACTGCGATTCCCGTGTTTCCGAAAGAGCTCTCCGCGAAATCTACCTGAAAGGCTTCGAAATCATAGTAAAAGAATCACAGCCATGGACCATTATGTCCTCTTATAATGCCATAAACGGACATCGCGCCTCCGAGAACCATGAGCTTCTGGAAGACATCCTAAGAGGCGAATGGGGCTTTGAAGGTATGGTTACCACAGACTGGTGGACCAGGGGAGAGCACTATAAGGAAATCAAAGCCGGAAACGATGTAAAAATGGGAACCGGATTTCCGGAACGTGTAAAAAAAGCTATGGAAATGGGACAGCTTGGACGTGCTGAGCTAAAGCACTGCGCAAGACGTGTTTTGGAGCTGATTCTGAAAATTGACTGATAAATGTACCAAAAACCTTTTTAATTTACGATCCAAATAGCAGCCATTATTCCCACAACCGTAGCAAGAAGTGCTCCCGGAAGAGTGAAACGGGTTTTCTTCACCTTTGTCATACCGAAATAAACGCTCATACAATAAAATACACTTTCCGTTGCGCTTAGGATAATGGCTGCCATAAAACCGATGGTGGACTCTGTTCCATGTTCCTTAAAAATGTCCAGAAGTAGGCTTGCTGCTGCACTGGATGAGAAAAGACGGACCAGTGCCAGAGGGACAATATCTCCGGGAATTCCAAGAGGACTGAGGATTTTCCCAAGAAGATCTCCCATATATTTCAAAAGGCCAGAGGCGCGAAGAACTCCAACTGCAGTCATAAGTCCGATTAAGGTTGGGCAGATTGATGCAATTGTTTTCAAGCCCTCCCGGGCGCCATCAAGGAAGTCCTGGTAAACATCCCTTCCGGACAAAAGACCAAAGCCAATGATTCCAAATAAAAGAAAGGGTATCATAAGATCGGACAGATATAACATGAATTTCATCTGGAACCTCCTGTTTCAGGTAAAACTGATACTATAATTCATTCTGAATAAGATCAAAAAAATCCGTTCGGAAATACTTTATAAGGTATGCCAGACATTGAAATAAATGATTATCCAGGAAAGATACTCTTCAAGATTTTTTGTATTGATCCCGCCCCTTGATTCATCTGATGTATTTATCGGATATTCTATTGGTCAAAATGCAATACTGGAATTTTGTCTAAATTTCTATATCTGTTTTTGTACATTTTAGCATTTTGACATTGAACCTGAAACACATTATCATAGGAAATAAGCTGCTTAATGAAACCATTCTGTCGGAACGTCTGAATGCAGGACGAAGTTCTGTGCGTGAAGCCATGAAAATTGTTAAGGAATCACGAAGATCATACGCAAAAGGATATCGAATTCCATACGGCTATCGCTTTAAGTAGCAAAAATATTGTAGTTCCTGTGTTGCAGATGCCATTGCAGCTCATGAGCCCCTCCGGACACAGGATGCCATGTATCTGCATCTGGTTTACAACCGTAAGAGAATTCAGATGATTAAAAAAGGAGACCTTATATGACACTGCAGCAAATAAGATATTTTATCAGCGTAGCTGAGTCCGGCTCTATCAGTGAAGCAGCCAAGCGTTTGTTTACAGCTCAATCAAGCATTTCCAGCGCTATTAAGGAAATAGAAAACACATATGACATTACTGCATTTATAAGAGAAAGCACAGGCGTACGTCTTACCAGAAGCGGCGAAGAGCTTTTAATTGAGTTTAAGGGAATTCTAAGCCGTCTTGACTACCTGGATGAGAAATATAACGGTTCCAAAAAACGGCCTTTAGGTCTGTCCGTTTCTGCCCAGCATCACATTTGCGGCATGGCCTCTTTTATTTCTGTCATCAATAAGTTAAATGAAAGCTATGGTTCCTATCACTGTGGTTTTTATGAATGCCGTACCTCAGAAGTACTGGATCGCGTAGAACGGGGACTGGACGATTTGGGAATTATTTTTTTCACAGAGCATAGCAAAGGACAGTTGATTCAGGAATTAAGAAATCGTGGTATTATTTTTAATCACATTGTTTATCAGACAGCTCATGCTTACATATGCAAAAACCATCCACTTGCCAATAGCCAGGAAATTAATATTGAAGAAATGATACAATATCCTTTTATTTCTTATGATCGTTCACCTGACACGAACCCTGCTTATACTGATCTTATCATTCCAAATTATCAGGTAAAAAAAATAATCCATGTTTCTGACCGGGCAGCTTCCTATTCTGCTATGCGTTATTGCCATGGATTTGCTATTGGAAGTGGTTACAGATCTTTTGATGATAATTACAGTGACATTATTTCTCTGCCTGTCAAAAACGGAGTCCGTCTTGAAATAGGATGGATTTTGCGTCAAAAGCATACGCTTTCTGATACAGCCAGCCGTTTTGTGGAGCTTTTAATGCAGAATGAGGCTGTTTCTATATAGGTAAAAATCAGACGATTTTCTTATAAAAAAATAAAACAGTGAGAAAATACCTTTCTTGATATAGCGAAAAAAGCGATGGCTTCCCATCGCTTTTTGGTATGTTCGCAGAAACCAGCTCTCATGTTATACTTACAACGTAAATTGCTGCGCACCTGCGCAGAAAAAAAGGAAGGAGTTTCTTATATGGAAAAACTAAAGATTGTCATCAAAAAGTACTGGAAAATTTACCTTGCCGCTCTGGTCATTTCCGCAGTCTGTGATCTGATCGGAACCGTTAAGCTTAACATTGGCGTTGGTACACTTACTCTGTTTCCGATGGTGTTTGCCGTCATATTCGGAGGGCTTTTAGGGCCGGATATTTTTAAAGTATTCAAAACTGAGGAATGTAAAATAGGCGGAAGTCTTGTTCTTGTGGTTTTGGCACCTTTTATGGCAAAAATGGGCATTTCTTCCGGTGCAAATCTTGCAAAACTGGTTTCAGTGGGTCCTGCATTACTTCTTCAGGAATTCGGAAACCTTGGAACGATTCTTTTATCTATGCCTCTCGCATTATTGCTTGGTTTAAAGAAGGAATCTATTGGTGCATGTTACTCAATTAACCGTGATTCAAACCTTGGATTAACTACAGATATTTTTGGACCGGACGCTCCGGAAACAAAAGGAACCTTTGCAGTTTATATCGTAGGTTCTGTAATCGGAACAGTATTTATCAGCATTCTTGCAAGCGTTGTAGCTTCCTGGAATATTTTCGATCCTATTGCTCTTGGTATGGCCAGTGGAGTAGGAAGTGGATCCATGATGACTGCTGCTGCCGGAACATTAGGTGAAATATACCCACAGCAGGCAGAAAATATTATGATTATGGGTGGTGCCAGTGATATGCTGACCGGTATTACCGGAATTTACATGGGTACTTTCGTAGGCCTTCCTCTTGCCAAAAAATTATACGCAATTTTAGAGCCTAAGATTGGACGCAAAAATAATCAGGAGGTTAAATAAATGGTCAGAAAATACTTCGTACAGCAGCTTGGACTGCTTCTCATGGTGTCTGTGATTATAATACTTACAAATGTAATTGGTTACAAAATGCCTGTAAAAGATTCCATTATTGGAGTTCTTTTACTGAGTGCTATTTCTCTTATCGGTCTTACTATAAGTAAATTTATGAGCCGATTTGTTAAGCTTCCTTCTATGATGTATGTATCCCTTCTCGGACTGCTTCTTGCATGTCCTGTTTCACCGGTAAAAGATATCGTAGTTGGAACTACATCTTCTGTTGCATTTTTAGCACCGGCTACAGCACTTGGTGCATTTGCCGGTATTTCTCTGGGAAAAGATTTAAAGGATTTTGCAAAAATGGGATGGAAGCTGGTATTGATAACCTTATTCGTAATTACCGGAACCTTTATATTCTCCGCTCTTGTTGCAGACGTTGTTTTGAAAATGACAGGAGCCATTTAACAATCATATGAGATGAAATGAGGTAGCTTATGGAAAACTATGATATTTTAATCAAAGATTGTCAGGTTTTGAATCCTGATATGAGCGTTTCATCCACCTGTTCAGTAGGAATTAAAGACACCTGGATTAAAAAAATCGGTTCAGCAGATGAATTCGCTGATAGTGTTGCCACAGAAACACTTGATGGAAAAGGTAAGCTTGTTATGCCAGGTTTAATAGACGGTCATACACATACCTGTCAGCAGCTGTTAAGAGGTCGTGTTGCTGATGAATATCCTATGGTTTGGACTCGTTTCCTGGTTCCCTTTGAAAGCAATCTTCTCCCGGAAGATTCTTACGTCAGCGGACAGTTAGCCTGTCTGGAAATGATCAAAAACGGAACTACTGCTTTTGCTGATTCCGGCGGTGTACATATGGAGCGTGTAGCTGATGCAGTTATAGAATCCGGCATGAGAGCCGCAATAGCGAAATCCACAATGGATATGGGCAATGCTATTACAGGCGCAATGAAGGAAACTGCATCTGAAGCTATAGACCATACAAAAGAGCTGTATAAGAACTATCAGGGAGCCGGCGATGGCCGTGTGGATATCTGGTTTGCTATTCGTCAGGTAATGACCTGCTCCAGAGATCTCATCGCCATGGTAGGTGAATGTGCCAAAGAACTTCATACAGGCATCCATGCACATTTATGTGAGCATAAAGATGAAGTTAGCTTTTGCCTGCAAAATTATCAAAAACGTCCTGCTGAATTTTTAGATGAAATGGGAATTTTGGGTCCAAATCTTCTGACCGCACATAATGTTATGCTGTCAGACCATGATATTGCATTGATGGCAGAACGAGGAGTAAAAATGATCCATTGTCCAAGAGCCAACCTGGCAAATCATGGCTTCCCGAAGGCTCCTCAGATTCTGGAAGCTGGTGCAAGCGTAGGTTTGGGTTGTGATGGAGCAGCTCCTTCCAACCTGGATATTTTCGATGAGATGAAGGTTCTTCGTTATTCTATGCTGGCTTATTGGGGACTTCCTTCTTTCAATCCGGTAGTTATGACCTGCCCCACTCTTTTGAAAATGGCTTCTCAGGGAGGAGCAAATGCTATCGGACATGGTGATATTCTGGGATCTGTAAAAGAAGGAAAGAAAGCTGATCTGATTCTTTTAAATATTGATCAGCCGCATATTACACCAACTCAAAATCTTGTAAATACTATTGTAGATGCTGCAAATGGACATGATGTAATCGATTCCATCATCAATGGAAAGCTTGTTATGAAAAATCGTGAGGTACTTACATTAGATGAAGAGCGAATTCGCTTTGAAGCTACACAGCATATGAATGAAATCATAAAGAGAGCTTATTAAAAAAAGCAAAAGACTGTTATACCAAAATTTATGTCAACAGCAGGCGGGTAATCCGCCTGTTTTTCTGCTTTTTTATTACTCTGGTAAGCGACCTTCATACATGATACTCAGCTCTCCATAAACCTGAGCCCAGTTCCGGATTGTTGTAGTCCATTTTTTCGTGGCTTCAAAGGTAGCCAGATAAAGGGCTTTTAAAAGGGCTGTGTCACTTGGAAAGACGCTTCTCTGACGATTCAGCTTCCGATAAGTGGAATTCAGCGATTCAATGGCATTTGTTGTATAAATGACCTTTCTAACCGTTGCTGAAAACTTGAAGATTGGGGAAATAGCATCCCAGTTATCCTTCCAGCGTTTCATGGAATTCGGATATTTTGGAGTCCATTTTTCCGTTACCCGATCCAAAGCTGCCAAAGCTTTCTTTTCATCCGCTGCCTGATATATCGTTTTTAAATCTGTAGCAAATGCTTTTCTGTCTTTATCCGGAACATATTTCAAGGTATTTCTCACTTGATGAACGATACATCTTTGATATTCTGTCTTAGGAAATGCTGCCGCAATCGCTTCTTTGATACCTGTGAGTCCATCTGCGCAGATGATCAGGATATCTTTTACACCACGATTTTTTAATTCGTTTAAGACGGAAAGCCAATACTTGGAACTTTCATTTTCTCCAATACGGATGGTAAGCACTTCTTTCTTACCTTCCGCATTAATCCCAAGAATGACATAGGCAGCAAGCTTCCGGATCACTCCATTATCACGGACGGAATAATGAATCGCATCAATATATAGGATTGGATAAACTTCATCTAATGGCCGATTCTGCCAGTCTTCAATCTGTGGAAGAATCTTGTCTGTAACATCTGATATAAAACCTTCTGATGTTTCAAAACCATAAATATCTTCGATTGTTTCTGAAATCTGCCGGGTTGTCATACCTTTTGCATACATAGAAATAATCTTCTGATCGATATCTGAAATGTCTTTCTGACGTTTCTTTACTACTTGAGGTTCAAAAGTTGATTTTCTGTCTTGTGGAACTTCAATCTCCATAGAACCATAACGACTATTCACTCTTTTTCGCTTATAACCATTGCGATAATCATCGCTATCAGAACGTTCTGATTTTTCATATCCCAAATGGTCATCCATTTCCGCTTTCATCATCTCTTTGATGGTTCCACCAAGAAGATCTTTCAGTGCATCCTGGATATCTTCTGCTGATTGGATATCGTATTCTTCCAAGAGCTGGTGAATGATGTTACGTTTTCCTTCTGTCATTTGTACTCTGTGTACAGGTTTCTTTTCTCTTGCCATAATAAAAGGCCTCCTTATGATAAAATATTTTACCATAGAAGACCTTCTAAAACATTATTTACAGAAAAAGTTTCACATTCTCCATTGAATAAGGATTTGCGTTGTCAAATATTTTGTTTTGCTTTATAGTAATATCTGTTGTATATTTACTTTTTCGAAATTTCTGTTATTATAATGTAAAAACCATTTCAAAGCCTGTATCTTGGCTACAATCACATATTACTATATATTAAAACATGGTCACAAAATGCTGTAACCCTTATAAATTGCAGGGTTTAGCATTTTTTTATTTTTCCAACTGTCAAAGACGGGATTATACAACAGGTGGTGATAGAATGGAATAGGAAAATCAACTAAATATCCACAAAAATAAATGAAGCGGAATATCATACCCATATGGATGTGGATAACTCATCTAACGCTTAATATTTGCCGCAGAGCGATTGTCAGAAAGCGAAATGGCGATGATCATCAGCAGCTTGAACCGATGGGTAACGAAGAAGGACATCTCCGTAAATCGTTCTTATGGAGTCGGTAAGATTGTCCAAAAGATCATGTCAAAAGCCCGCATTATCTCTGTATCAGGAACGACCATTTCTGGAAACTTAAGTGATTATAACAATGTATTCCGTGAAGTGCGTAAAACAATGATTCAAAACTTCTTCTCAAAAGAATGGGTTGAACACCGGAAACTTGTGCAAGCCTTTGAGAAAGTTGTGGGTGCCTTTTACATTTTTTTCCTTTTATAAACTTCTCACATACCTACGCTTTTATAAAACGGCTGTCTGATTCCAGTATCCCACCCTCATCTAACAGATACTGCTCTCCTTCAAACTATCCATTGCTATATCTTTAATCCGGCTGCTGTCCATCCTGTGCCTTCCACTGACATTCTTAAATTTTGGTCGACTAAGCACTTCTCTGTACTCTTCCAACTGGAAATTATGACGGGAGGTAAGAAAACAGATGGGAACTATCTGTCTCCAAATAATTCCCATCTGTAAATCGCCACTCTTATTTTCCAAACAAAATTTAGTTCTGCATCATGCTCCCATCTTCCAGAGGCAAACCTTGTCTTTTCTTTTATTATACATACAATGCAAAATTCTCTCCGTCAAACAACTGCTTGCCCCTGTAACAGAGCCGGTCATCTTCCGTATAAGCCATACTGGTGATTAAAAGCAGCGGTTCCTCTTCCATGACATGGAGCAATTTTGCCTCTTCCTTATTGGCACGGCATATTTCTATCTTCTTCTTCGTATAGGCGATCCGGATATGATATTCTTTGTCCAGAAAATCATACAAAGAGTTATTGTCAAAATTCTGCTCCAGAAGTTTGGCATAGGACAAACTGAAATAATTCTCTTCAATGGCAATGGGCCTGTCATTGGCGAACCGGAGCCGCTTGATATAGATAACCCGGTCCTGCTGGGAAATTCCCATTTTCGCAGCCAGTTTTTTGTCCGGAAATATCAGCGTATTCTCCAACATTTTACCGCCGGGAGTAACACCCGCCAAATGGCACATTTGTGTAAAATTCAATGTCTGTGAAAGATTCTTGCTGAATTTCTTCTTTGCAACAAAGGTTCCCTTTCCCTGCTGCCTCTCCACAAGCCCCTTTTCCACCAATTCTTTCAGAGCTTTCCGCACCGTAATAATACTGACGCCAAACGCCTTTGACATTTCGATCTCTGTCATCAGTTGTTCCCCCGGACGATACACACCCTGCCTGATTTTCTCTTCGATCTGCTCCATTAACTGTCTATATAATGGTATCACATTCTGTTCTTCCAACATCTTACGTTTCCTCATTTTTCATTTTTTATAAAACTTATTTAACCTAATTATATAATATTAATTTCCAGAAACGCAACCAGTTATTGGCAAAAAAGGACTCTCCCCCACAAAGTATGGACAAAACTGCCCTAAACTATCTGGCCATTGTATAAATTTTCCTGATGTCCTCCTTCCCAAGCCTGCAAAACGCTCCTATATTTTTGCTTCCGCCATCCGTACATTTCTCTGCCAAACACTCTATTTGTTCATCTGAAAGTATAATTCCCATCTGAGAAATAGAGGTAGGCATATGAATAGAAGTGAAAAAGCGCTCCATGGCACAGATTCCTTCCAAAGCTGTTTTCTCAGGATTCTGATAATCCATCACACAGCCCATGACGTTCACAGCAAACTGTGCAAACCGCATCACATCCGCGAAGTATACATAACGCGCCCAGCTTCCCCATACGGCAGCCAGACCTGCACCATGTGCAACATCAAACATTCCTCCCAGCTCATGCTCAATGGCATGGGAAGCCCAATCCCCTTTCCGTCCGCAGGTCAGAAGACCGTTGTGGCAAAAACTGCCGGCCAGCATCAGCTCTGCGCGGGCATTGTAATCACAGGGATTCTCCAAAACAATCCTGACATTGTGCATCACCGTCTTCATCAACGATTCCAGAAACCCGTCAATCAGCTCTACATTCTTCACCGTGGTAAAATACCGCTCCATGGCGTGCATCAATATATCCGTACTTCCGCTGGCCGTCTGATACTCCGGCAGGCTATAGGTCAATTCCGGATTCATAATGGCAAATTTCGGCCGTGCATAATCGCTTCCCACATCACGCTTCAAATTCCCGTTTTCATTTGTTACCACAGAACCATCGCTTGTCTCGCTTCCGGAAGCCGCAATGGTGAGGATCACCCCCACAGGAACACAAGCCTTTGGCGCTTTCTTTCTGATATAGAAATCCCAGACATCACCCTCATTTGCCACACCATATCCGATCCCTTTTGCAGAATCAATGACGCTTCCGCCTCCCACTGCCAAAATAAAATCTACATTTTCCTTCTTTGCCAGGGCAATACCCTCGTATATTTTGCTTAACCGCGGATTGGGCTTTACACCGCCCAGGAGGACATAGGGAAGCTGTGACTCTTCCAAAATACGGCAGACTTTCGCCAGCAAACCGGTTTTCTCTGCACTGTGTCCGCCATAATGAACCAGAACCTTCGTCCCTCCGCTTTTCTTAATCTCCTCCCCTGCCTGTTCTTCCATTCCTTTTCCAAACACAATCCTTGTGGGAAGCCTATATTCAAAATTAAGCATATCTTTTCCTTTCTATCCTTTCACAGCACCCTCTGACATACCAGCTACCATATATTTTCCCAGGAAAAAGTAGATGATGATCATGGGCAAAATCGTTACCGTCACTGCCGCAAATGTTCTTCCCCAATCCGTATATCCGTAAGCTCCTACAAAATCCCGCAGTCCAAGGGTAATCGTCTGTAAATCTTTACTTCTGGTAAACGTATAGGGAAACAAAAAATCATTCCACGAATACACAGCCCTCATCATTGCCAGCGTCAGGATAATATTCCTGGACATCGGCAATACGATCTGGCTAAAGAGCCGGAAAATGCCGCATCCTTCTATGACACTGGCTTCTATAATATCATCCGGAAAGAAACGGAAAAAATTCACAAACAAATACACGGACAATGGAATTCCAAACGCCACCTGCGGAATAATCACTCCAATATATTTATCCGTAATGTGCAGCTTCGCAAAGGTTTGATACAGCGGAAGGAGACATACCTGCATGGGAATCATCAGTCCCAGCAGGAAATACATTTTCAGATGATGCCGTCCCCTTACTCTCATCTTTGCCAACGCAAAAGCAGCCATGGAAGTGACCACCAGTACTACAATAACCACAGTCCCTGTGATGATGACGCTGTTCACAAAATATCTGGGAAACTCAGATTCCTTCAAAATATACAGGTAATTTCCCCAATACAGCTTCTCAGGGAAAGCATATGCCGGAGAAACCCGGGCTTCCTCAGGACTTTTCAGACCAAACACAGCGGTATAAATAATGGGATATATCGTAATAGTTGCAGTCAAAATACCGAATATGTATAATATTGCTGTTTGCATGCGTTTCTTATAATTGGTCATGCGATTCCCCTCCTCTGTCAAACTGTTTCATACAGAAACTGGCCAGAATAAAGCATATGACAACAATAAAGACCGCCAGCGTACTTCCATATCCGTACTGCATGCTGCTAAATGCCTTTTTGTACATATAGGACGCCAGCAATTCCGATGTAGTTCCCGGTCCCCCTGCCGTAAGCATAAACGAGAAATCAAAGGAACGGATGGAATTATTCAAAACCAGCACCATATTCGCCACAATGATAGGCCGAATATATGGAAGCCTGATGTGCCATACCGTTCTTAGCCAGCTTGCTCCGTCCACTTTCGCAGCCTCAGACAGTTCCCCCGGAACGCCTATCAGAGCCGCAAAAAAAGTAACCATGTAGACTCCCATTGTTTTGTAGCCTTCTGCAAATGCAGTAATGACAAGGGAAAGCCCTGGAGTCGTCAGCCATTCCGTCATGGCCAGATTCTCGTTCACCAGGGAAAGAAGATGATTCACAAGTCCCGTAGGTGTCACTGAGAAGATTTTGTCAAATATCTGGCAGATCGCAACAGAGGAAATCACCACAGGAATATAATAGACCGTCTGAAATATTGCTCTTTTCTTCACGAGGAGAGTCAATAAAAGAGCCAGAATCAGTCCGCCGCCAACCTGGAATAGTATCTGCAGCAATGTATATTCTATTGTCTGAACTAATATCGGCCATATTACCCTGTCCTTTGTAAACAAAGTAATATAATTGTCAAGACCGATGAATTTCATTTCACTGAGCCCGTCCCATTTAAACAGGCTGTAATACCCGGAATATATTATCGGAACAAACACAATGGCAGAATAAATCAGCATAGCTGGTGTCAAAAAGACTGCAAAGGCTCTTTTATTTTTTAAGACAGAATTCATACTCTCACCTGCTTTCCGGCAGACTATTTTACGCTAAAATAATCTGCTCCATTTGTTGCCGCAGACTCATCCAGCTGTGTCAGAAAATCTTCCGGCGTAATCATTCCTGCTGCTAACTGTTTTACCAGATCATCCATCAACTGCCCGGTCACCGGATCACAATTATCATCCCAGTTGCTCCAGCTAATGGTCTGCTGCTTCATGATCTCATAGTAATCTTTCATAATCTGGGACTTGTCTGCCGGAGGATCTACATTGAACTGAGGAAATGTATCATACTTATAACAAGTGTCTGCATAATGGGTCAGCAGGAACTGATAGAATCTCTCCATTTCTTCATCAAATTTCTCCTGATTCAAAGCCCAGGAAATTCCTGCCTGGATCGCCATGGTAGCCTTCTGCTCATAAGATTCCTCTTTATCATTTACAGGAATGGTGAAAAATCCCAGTTTTCCTTCATCATAAGCATCTGAGAACTGTCCCAGATATACGCTCTGGCACCAAACCATTGCATACTGTCCCTCAATAAATCCATTCATAATATCTGTGTACTCAATATTAGAGAAACCAGCCGGAAAATACTCATTCTGTGCTAAAGTATTCAAAAATTCTGCACAATCCTGCACTACCGGAATCTCGGAAAACCTGACTTCTCCTCTTTTTGCCTGATTCAGCCAATCATTTCCCGTTACTGTCCAGCTAGGCAGATACATAATATGCAGGGGATTCCAGCTTGCCTTGCCTGTAATTCCCAAAGGAATGGAGCCATTGTCTTTCAGCTTCTGGCACACATCCAAAAATTCCGTAAAGGTAGCAGGTGTTTCCGTAATTCCGGCTGCCTCGAACTGATCCTTCCAATAGAAGAACGTATTGCCATACCGTGCTTCCGGCTGAATATAGAGACTTCCGTCATCATTTTGCACATATCCTCTGCATCCTTCATCAAGGCTGTCTGCAAGTCCTGCTTTCTCCAACTGCTCGTCCATATTTACCAGTTTTCCCTGGCTTGTCAGTTCTTCAGCAATGGGACCCCTGTCGATCTGAAACAAATCCGGAAGTTCGTCTCCGGCAATATATAACTTCAGCTTATTTTTGTACTGATCAAGATTCGGTTCGCACTCAAATTCCGCCTTAAAATTAGGATTCACTTCCTCCTGATACTGTCCAATAATGTCCTGCAGAATCTGATACGCAACATGAGATTCCGTACGATTGCTGTATATTCTGATGGTTTTCTCCGGCTGCTCCTCCGATGAAGCGCTTACAGAGAGAGCACCTGCCCCCATACTAAGCACCAGCGCCGCCCCAACAAGCATCCTTTGTAATTTGCTCTTTCCCATTTTGTTACCTCCTACTACAATAATAATCTCTCGGAATCTTTAATCCAGTAAACATAAGGCTTAAAGATTCCTTTTTTATTAAAATCCCCCACTTTTTTGTCAAAAAAGGCTTGACAAATCGCTCAAAATTTGAGGCGAAGCCGATTGAATATATTTTATTTTCATCGACTGGAGGGCGATTTTTATGTTACCTGTTAATTCCGGCGGTCATACCGCCTATCAAACTTTTGTACTTGAAAATCTTCGTAAATATTATCCGGATCCCTCTGTTTTTGCAAAATCTACATGGGATATCATTGAACGTTTCTGGAATCTTGACCTTTCTTATACCGATGAACTGCTCCGCAGCAAATATTCCGTCTTTGGCCCAAAACCAAGGACTCCTAATTTTTATTTTAATTTATAAAGCTCTTTCGCATTTTCAGACAGAATCCATCCTGCTGCCTGCCGCGCATAAGACACACCCAGCACATCCCTCTCTACCAGACTGTCAAAAACTCTGCCCAGCACCTTTTTGAAATTCACTGCCGCAAACCAGATAGGATCCACATCCCCCGCACCATCAGATCCATACATCAAACGCTTCAGCGGAACTTTTTCTAAAAGCATTGGCAATGCCCTTTCCACTGCAATACTGTCGTCTGCAGTCATGCTGGAAACATCTGTCCAGACATTTGCATAACCGTTTACCATAAAAGCCATTTCTTCCACAAAAGGATACCCTCCATGAAGAAGCACAATGGGAATCTTTCCCGTATCTTCCCGGTTCATAAACTCATAAAGCAAACTGGGCCGCATCAGCCTCAGATCACAGGAAGGCGGATCTCCTGCCCCTGTATGAATCTGAAGGGGAAGATGGTATTCCTGGCAGATCTTTACGAATTCAAATACCATATAATCCCGGAACGGCTTCTGAATCCATCGCTCTTTCTCCTTCCCATAATAGAAGGATAAAAAAGATCTCTCTGCCTCTTCCCAGGTTGGATTCAAAATCTCCAGCCCGGTAAAATAACCGATGACCGTTTTTAGCGCGGCTACCCGGCCATGCGCAATCCGATTTCTCATCTGTTTGTGAAAAGCATCCAAAAATTCTTGAAATGTGAGCATTTCCTGACTATCTTCTACCAGGTGATTGCAAGTCATTTCCAGCCGGATAATCTCTCGTACGTCAATATTCTCCGTTGCCTGGCAAAAAGCATTGACCTCTTCTTCCCGCAGGCGCGCCCCCTGAACCGGAAATCCTGTTTCATTGAGAAATGTCTCAATTCCTGCGTCCCGAAACAGCAGCTCCACAAATGCCTTGTAATCTTTTCGTGCCATTGCATTTCTGGCAGCTATAATTTCTTCATCAGGCGCATCCTTCGACAGGCCTGATATCCTGGCCATTTCTCTCAGAATCATGCGGTATGCCAAGGTGCTGCTCACTGTCTCCTGCTCCACCTTACTATAACGGTCAGAAGACAAAATATATCTTCTGCCATATACTTTTTTTTCTCTACTGGGCATAAATGGATGCGCATGCGCATCTACTACCGGCAGTTCTGTAAAATCCAGCTTCATCTCATCTCTCCCTCCTGTTAGTAATTCACCTTCCACATATATCTGCGGGTAGATAATGGGTGCTGTCTGGCTTCAGCCAATGCCTGGTTATACACAACATACACATTGTTGTACAGGGAATGATTGAAGTAGTCCACCACGGAAGCATCGATAGTGGATAAGCCCAATTCTTTTGCATCCAAAACCTCTATCCGCCTGGCATATCTCTCCAAAAAATTCAGGGCACGCTCATCCAGTGCTCTTGTCTTTCCCTCTGATAGCTGCAGGATAAATGGCAATTCTTTGTCCGTAATCTCAAAGGGTCCATGGAAATATTCTCCTGAATGTATCGCATTGGAATTGATCCACTGCATTTCCATAAAAATACAGATACATTCCATATAAGCAGCTCCAAATCCTGCACCGCTTCCGATGGTATAAATGACTTTGTCATCCTTATAATTCCGGGCAAATTCCCTGGCACGGCGCTGTACAAGCCTGCAGGCGTTCCTGACAATCTGGTTAATCTTGGATACTCCATCCATAAATTTCTCATAATTCGGATAACCTTCTGTCTGGTTCAGAATCTCCACTGCAAGCAGGAGTCCTTTTATCGTTTTCTCTCCCGCAATGTCTTTGTTGTCACCAAAGGTATACGGGATTACATAATCTGCGTACTGTGTAATTGGCGAATCAGGAATCCAGGTTAACACAATTACCGGAATTCCTCTCTCCTTTCCTATCCTGGCAGCTTCTACTGTCTCCGGAGTATTTCCCTTATGAGAAGCAACGATCAGTACGGAATTCTCTCCCATACTTTTGGGCAAGTTATGTATAAATTCATTGCTGTTATACCAGCCTGTCTTAATTCCTACCGCCTCTGTCTCCAAAAAAATTTTTGCCGGATAAAATGCGCCCAGTGATCCTCCACAAGCCACATAAAATACTTGCTTGATTCCACCTGCTTCTTTTTTCTCTTCAAGAATTTTGTTTATAATCTCTTTGATGCTCTCCATACTTCCTCCTCTTTATTCATTATATAATGTTATATACGTTTATATTATATTATATTCTTTTTGACAAATTGTCAAGGTTTTTTCTGAAATTTATTCAAAAAAAGATTGCCTTCCCAAAATGAGAGACAACCTTTCTTTTCCTTTATATACGATTATTCATAATTCTTCCTGCAATTGGCATACTATACCCAAACGCACCTTCCACACCCACAATTTTAGCGGCAAACTGCGCTCCGCGCTTCATTCCTTCCAAAAGTATGGGAAGCATTGCTTTCCCATCATCCCAGCTCACTTCTCCGGAAGATTTCAAAATATGGCATAAAAAAGCCGCAAAATAAGCGTCCCCTGCGCCAACCGTATCCAAAACCACTTCCGCTTTCTCTGCCGGAGTATCATAAAACCTTCCATGATACAGCAGATGCGAACCATCCTCACCAGAAGTTGCAAGTACAATTTTTACCCCCAAAGCCTCCGCCTTTCGCATCTCTTCCTCCCGCCGCCTTCTGTCTAAATGTGCACAGGAGAATATCGCAATTCTTATATAGGGACAAACCTGCTTCAGATACTCATCTGTCCACCGGTTAGAAAAATCGAAGGCAACAGGCACCCCCAGCGCAGCCAGCGATGGCAGATCTTCTTCAATATAACAATTCAAATCCGTATAAATCAAATCGAACCCGCGGATATACATAAAATCTTCTTCATTAAAATTATAATCATATTCACGGGCAACGCCCCCTCGGTTAGAGCCTACAAAGACACGCTCATTCTCTACGATCTTTACACAGGCAAAGCCATTTTCTCCTTCAAAATGCCTGCACCTGTCCATAGCAATATGCAGCTTTGAAAGAGCATTCTGCACACATTCTGCCACCTGGTCTGTTCCGAATTTTCCAAGATAGGCTGCTTCTGCTCCATTCATAGAAGAATATACGCAGGTATTCACACATTGCCCTCCCGGATACATTTTTCCTCTGGTCAGAATTTTATCGCAGACATTATCCCCAATGGCTATAATTCTGGGTTTTCCTGTTCTCCCCATGGTAAATTCCCCCTTTTTCTGTCTCTCATATAAAGTTCTTTTGCATTATTATGTATCATTATATTAGTTTATATTATAATATATATGTTTTCAAAAAAAGTCAATAGTTTGATGTGAACTTCCAGAAATTTTCCGCCTAAAACTCGGGGCTGTGAAATAAATCCCTAAAAGAAATAGGACCATTCGTTTATGCGAAAGGTCCTATTTCTTTTAGGGATTTATTTCACAGCCCCCTCTTTTCATCTGTACTAAATTACTTCAATCCAGTAGTCACCTTGCAATTTGTAACCTTCATGCTTCCCTCAGAAGCAAACAGAGATAAGCTTTCTCCTGGTTTCTTGTATGCTCGTGCATTCAAAGCCACACCATCTACATAAATGGTAGCAATTGTGTCATCCACAATCATACGGATATTGTATTTCTTTCCCGGAATCAGATCAATTGGTCTTTCCAGTCCAATGTTCTGATTTGCAGGCCATGGCCAGTTCGGTTTCTTTTCGAATACATAACGGTTCTCTGTAACATTAAATACAAACTGATAAGATTCTGCTTTGTCCTCATCCTCATAAAATCTCACGCCAAATGTTCTTGTACCCTCAGAGAACTCCACATCTGCTTCAAATTTGAAAATGTCACCGGTATTTCTTCCAACAACTACTTCTGAGCTCTTGGTTGGTGTGTCGATAACGAAATCATCCTTCTTTTCCTCTTTGTCAAAAGCATTCCATACAGTTTCCGGAATTCTTACACCAAGAGTGCCATCCTCTTTCTGGTATACCTCATGTGCCATAAAGGTTCCTGCCCAGATAAAGTTTTCATCGTCATCGTCTTTGTCTTTTGTTGCAACCCAACCAAACAGGATTCTCTGTCCGTTCAGTTCAAAGGTACGTCCTGCATAATAAGCTCTGCCGTCAAATGCATCATCCTTTGGTGCGATCCATGGACCGTTCAAACTCTTGCTCATGCGGTAAACCATTTTGCTTCTGTCACTGTATTCTGTTACAATGTGATACCACCAGTCACCAATTTTAAACAGGTCTGGCATTTCATGCATGGTATAAAGGTCCGGTGCCCAGAAATCGCCTTCAAACTTCCAGTTTTTCAGATCCTTGGAAGTAAATTTGACAGTTCTACCGGTCTGTCTTGTTTTCGGTCCCTGCAGTCTTGCTCCAAGAATCAGTAAGTACTGATCATTTTCTTCATCACGGATCACCCACGGATCTCTCCAGTCATCTGGATCATAACCTTCCTGTGGGGTAAAGGTAAGAGCATCCTGAGTTTTGTGCCAGGTAACCAGATCATCACTATATGCATGCATCAGTACCTGAGACGGTTTTCCAAGTGCCGGATAATCACGGTTGTAGCCGGTATAGAAAATATGATACTGTCCCTCTGCTTCAAAAACACTTCCTGCGAAAATAAACTGATCCTGCTCTTCGTCGGTTCCTCTTGGAATTGCCACACCACAGTCTTCGTAGTGAACAAAATCCGAGGTTGTTGCTAAATCCCAGCCAAATGGCTCTCCAAATGGTCCCGGTTTTCTGGTATCTCTCTGATGATATAAATAAAATTTATCTCCATGTCCGAATGGCATGCAATCACCAAACCATGTTTCTGGAAACTGATAGTATAATTTCTGCATAATATATTCTCCTTTTCTTTACAGGCGTTCATATATCGCCATTTTTGTTTAATTTTTACTCATCCCTTCACAGCGCCTGCGGTCATACCTGCAAGCATCTTCTTGCTGCTGAAGAAATAGAAAATAAATACCGGGAGTACTGTAACTGTAATCGCAGCAAAGGTTGCGCCCCAGTCTGTCAGTCCCATGCTTCCCACAAAGTCATTCAGACCCAGTGTAATTGTTTTCATATCTGTGGATCTTGTAAATGTATAAGCATTAATATATTCATTCCAGCAGAAAACAGCCTGCATGGTAGCTACTGTAATGATGGAGTTCAAAGACATCGGAACTACCATTTTGAAAAAGCAGCCCATCGGAGAGCATCCGTCAATAATAGCAGCTTCCAGCATTTCCTCCGGGAAGAATTTATTGAAGGAGTAAAACAGCTGGATGGAATAGGATAATGAAAATGCAATCTGCGGTAAAATAATCGCCGGATATGTATTGATCAATCCCATTTTGTTAAAAATACTAAACAGTGGAATTAAGGCAACCTGCATAGGAAGCATTAATCCGAGCAGGAAATAGTTCAGGATTATTTTTCTTCCTCTGAACTTGATTTTGCTAAGTGCAAATCCAGCCATCAGTGCAAATAAAAGTAATGGAACTAATACACCGATCAAAACAATAATACTGTTCTTAAAATAAGTCAGCATATGGCTCTTTGTAAAAACATTAATAAAGTTTGTTAATATCCACTTAGATGGAAGCGCATATGCCGGAAGCTTTCTGAAGTCATCTAATGACTTAAAGCTGGAGGTAAATACATAGAAGAAGGGATACACCTGCATAATAACCAGGAATAACGCAATGACCCATTTAATAATGCTGGGAATGGAAACTTTTTTCTTTTTCATTCGTCTTCCCCCTCTCCTGAGAATTTACGGAATAATAATCCTACTACCATACAAATAATTACGATCATAATGGCTACGGCACTTCCGTATCCATATTTCATACTGCTGAAGGCCTGTTTGTACATATAGGTTGTCATAAGCTCTGATGCATTTCCAGGTCCGCCATGTGTCAGCAGGTATGAGAACTCAAAGGATCTTAAGGATCCATTTAATACCAGAAGACAGTTGGCAATGATAACCGGTTTGATGTATGGAATTTTCACATACAGATATTCCTGCCATACTGCTGCTCCGTCAATCAATGCTGCTTCACCAAGTTCATCCGGTACACCGATCAGTGCTGCATAGAAAATAACCATATACAGTCCCAGATATTTATAAGCCTCTACAAACGCTGTTACGTACAGTGAAATCTGCGGATTTGATATCCACTCCATGAACTTGAATGAAGGGTTTATGAAGGATAAAATCTGATTCACGATTCCAATTGGTGTTACAGAGAACAGTTTTGTGAAAATCTGGCAGATTGCAACTGATGAAATTACTACCGGAATATAATACAAAGTCTGTAAAGCAACTCTGCCTCTTTTGATTCGGGAAAGAAGGACTGCAAACAGTAAGCCTCCAAATACCTGAATTGCCACATTGATAATCGTATAAACAATTGTATGCCATACTGTAGAGCGGAACACGGTATCTTGTGTTAAAAGCTCCACATAATTCTTGAATCCTACAAATATTTTCTCGCCTACACCGCTCCAGTCAAAAAAGCTGTAATAACCTGCCCATACAATGGACACAATAACAAATGCAGTATAGATAAGGAATGCAGGAAAAAGAAACATAAAAATTACTGATTTCTTTCCAAATGCTTTCTGCATAAGACTCTCTCCTTTCTTTAAAAGAGACTGGCAAATTTTCCGCCAGTCTCATTCCTGCACACTTAAAATTCTTTATTTAATAAAAGAATCACAGGTTTCAATAAATTCGTCTGGTGTGGTGATTCCCTGTGCCAGCTTCTGCTGTTCATCAACAATTTTTGTCATTACATCAGAATCAAGCTTGTCATCCCAGGAAGTCCATGCTGTTTCTGCGTCCTCGAACATTGGCTGAGTGTCATAGTACAGCTGCGGAAGTCCTTCTGGAAGAGAATCCTCGTTAAATGGAGAGAATACATGTGCCTGATTGTAGCAAGCATCGGAGAAGTTCTCGCACATATAATCAAAGAATTCCTGCATTGTATCATCATATGTAGCTTTATTAAAGCCTTCTGCAAATCCTGCATGGATCGGTACATTTGTAGCCATATTATCCATGCCTTCTGTATCCGGTACCGGGAAGAATCCGAGTTCTCCGTTATCATACATCTCTTCTGCCAGGCTGATCTGTCCGGAGCCGGTATAGAAGATTGCTCCTGTACCACCGAAGAACAGGTTGCATGCGGATGTAAAGTCTACACTTGCAAATCCAGGCTCAAAATATCCTTTTGTTCCAAGATCAGAAAGAAGATTTACTGCATATTTTGCAGACTCATTTTCACTAAAGGAATCTGTTCCTGCCTGATATCCCTGGATAAATTCAGGACCTGTTACTCTCCATGGAGAGAAGGAAAGGTATCTCATAAGCTGCCATGCATCGGAACCACCTACGATTACCGGAATCTCACCTAAATCTGCAATTTTCTGGCAATCCTCTTCAAACTCTTCCCAGGTTGTTGGTGCATCTGTAATTCCTGCATCTTCAAAAATGTCTTTTCTGTACATGAAGTATTCACAGTACAGACCCTGTGGAAACAGGTACAGATTTCCGTCATCTGCATCAGTAAGGAAATCGCGGATTGCTCCATTCAGTTTATCTGCATATCCGTTTCTTTCCAACTCTGCACCTACATCAACCAGTGCATCAATGTCCTTGCAGGCTGCGGAAAGTGTTCCATTCGGGCATCCAAAGATGTCTGGAAGTGTATCACTGTTGATGTACATCTGCAGCTTTGTGAAATAGTCCTGCATATCGTTTACAAGTTCAATTTCATAATCCAGGCCTTTCTCGTCACAGAAGTTTTTCAGAAGATAGTCAAAGGTCTGAAACTGCTCTGTTGATTCCGTTCCTTTTAACAGTGCAGTAATCTTGGTTCTCTCGCTGTCTGCTGAAGCGGTTAACGCTCCCATTCCTGTCATAAGACCAGCTGTCATAGCTGCTGTCAGCACCAGAGATACCATTTTTCTCATTTTTTTCATTTCATTTTCCTCCTTTTATTTTAGGTTTCCTCGCTTTTGATGATTTTATTTTACCTTCTGGTGCTTTTATAAACAATTGGAAATAAAAGTAAAAATGGGAGATTTGTACACAGTTTCCTTTTGTGCACAAATCTCCCATTGCTTTTAGATATGTTTACGGAACTCATTAGGGGTAATGCCGTATCGCTTTTTAAACACCTTAATGTAATATCCGAAATCCTTATATCCTACCATTTCTGCTATTTCATATTGCTTATAGCGATCATCTGCTATCAGCTTCTCCACATGCTTAAAACGCACATCTGTCAGATATTCCAGAAAGCTTTTTCCTGCATATTTCTTCAGAAGCCGGCTGATATAGGTTCGGCTCACATGAAACTTTTCTGTAAGATCATCCATTGAAATATCCGTGGCATAATTTTTCTCAATGTATGATAATATGCTCTGAACCAGCTTCCGGTTCCGCTCATCTGAGCCTTCTGTATTCTGCTTGATCAGTGTTCCAAACAGATTAAACATACAATTCAGGACTTCTTCTGTAGTTTCACATTGGGAAATTCGTTTTACTCCATCCTGAAGTACAGAAAAATTCCAGTTTTTATTATGTATTTCACTGTCCACTGCACAGGTGTATGGAAACTTCATACACCCAAACAGCAGATCCATTGCTGCAAATTTAACAGCTGCCCCATCCTCCGGTGCCTGGGCAAAAAGCTGGCGCAATTCCTCTTCCGCCTTTTCGAAGCTTTCCTGAAACAGTGTCATCATGAAGTGCATTCTTTCGCCTTGTGTGATCACAAACTCCTTCTGTTCCTCGTATTGCAGGTCTTCATATTTCAGAATAATGTTCATTCCAAGATAAATGCACTGTCTGCAAGCCTTCTGGGCTTTTCGGTACTGGGCATTCGCCTGATATTCATCTTCCGAAATATCACTGATTCCAAAATTCATGCATGCTTTCAAATACCGTTCCACTTCTTCCTGGATTTTCCCACAGGCCTGAAGTGCAAGATCCATACATTTCTGATTTTCTTCCTCTTTCGCAAACAAAAGTATGAAGTTATACTCAGCTGTAGCCGTATTATAATCACTCAACACCTGTATGTTGTAATTGTTGAAAATTTCCTCAAAAATATTAATACAGGCAAATTCTTCAATCCATTTGTCGCCTTCGTGAAGTTGTTTTTCCCCAACTACCTTTCTTCCAACACATACAATGTATTTTTCGATGGTCAGCTTAAGGGATTTCGCCTGCTCCTGCACCACTCCTTTTCCCTGAAGCCTTCCATAGAGAAGATTTCCTGCAAATTTAGACCTTAGCTCCGGTACAGACTGATTAAAATACTTCTGTAAATCCCGAACCTCCTGCTGTTCTTCTTTTTTTGCACGTATTTCTTCAGCAAGCCTGGCTGCCATATTTTTTAATTCATCGTAATCAATGGGCTTCAGCAGATATTCCTTCACACCAATACTGATTGCTTTTTGGGCATAGGCAAAGCTGTCATAGCCTGTCAGGATTACAATGACCGTATCCGGATACATCTCGTGAGCCCGCTCGGCAAAATCCAGACCATCCATTCCAGGCATCCGGACATCTGTAAGAATCAGATCTGGCTTTATATGTTCCAGCTTTTCCAGTCCCTCCAGACCATTTTTCGCAGTAGCAGCCACCTGATATCCATAATCAGACCAGGGAAAAGAGCATAAACCATCCAAAATAATATACTCATCATCCAATATCATTACCTGAAGTTCCATCTTTCATAATCTCCTTCGCTTTTTTCAGAGGAATTTCCAGCACAACCAGAGTTCCCTTTTCTTTTTCTGATGTGATCGTCATTTTTGCTTTTCCGTGATATACATATTCCAGACGTTTTTGTACTGCATAAATACCCAGATTTGTATGTGTTCTTTCCGCCTTATGCTCCGGTTCTTCCTCCATTTTTAAAAGAGCTTCCAGCTTTTCTGCAGAAATTCCCACACCGTCATCTTTTACCTTAAATACTGCCATGTCATCCTGGATTTCTCCTGAAATATAGAGGAAACAATCCCAGGTGGCATTTTCGACTCCGTGAACAACTGCATTTTCAACCAGCGTCTGTATTACCATCTTAGGAATTTCCAGTTCATTCAGTTCCTTGTCTACCTCAATATACGAAGTAAATTTATCTCCGTATCTTGTTTCCTGAATAAAAAGATAGTCTTCAATATATTTCAGTTCTTCTTTCACACGTACCATGCTTCGTTTATTGCTGATGCTTGCCCTCATAAGGTTACTGATTGCAGTTACCATCCGGCAGATATTTTCTTCCCCCTTTTTTCTGGCCATCCAGTTAATTGTATCCAGCACGTTATAAAGGAAATGGGGATTGATCTGTGCCTGTAATGCCTGAAATTCAATATCTTTATTTACCATTTCCATCTCTACAATCTGCTTCAGCAGCTTCTCAACCTTCTCAATGGTCTGGTTAAAAACCAAATTCATGGCTCCGATTTCATCTGCTCTTCCTTCCGGAAGGCGCACTGAGAAATCTCCTTTTGCAAATTTTTTCATAGCATTACTTGTTTTTTCAATAGGTCTTGTAATTCCGCGCGCCATAATATTAGCCAGAAGAATGCACAGAAGAATACTGATTCCTATCAACATCACAGTGGTTTTTTCCAGTTCCCGGGCCGTTTTCTGCAAAAAGCTGGTTGGAATCATCCCGACAACTGTAAGTCCGGTTTCTGAGCTTGTCTGGTAAACAAGGCTGTAAGCTTTCCCATCCAGATTAAGCCAAAGATTTCCGGAATTTCCATTAATCTGATCCACCCATTTCTGATCCTTCAGATCCATATTTTCCCCGGCACTTTCCAGCAGAATATTGTTATCCTGATCCAGTAAAAATATATGAGCTGACAAGGATTCCTGCGCCGTCAGTGTCATTTTCTTTAAATAACTGATTTTAATAGAAGCCCGCAAAACTCCAAGAGGCTCCATAGTCAATACATCTTTTATCTGTTTTGCCATATAGATCAGATTTTCGTCCACCGCATTATAGTAAACACAGCGTCCGTTGGCATTTTCTGCCATTGCGCAGGAAATTTCGGAGCTTTCTTCGTTAATTCCTCTGTCATTGGAAAGAAGATGGTTGGCACCGTTATAGCCGTACAGCTGAATATCATTTATATATATGCTTGTATAGCCCTGCAAAAGCAGTCTTCTGATCTGGCCGGCCCTTGAATAATAAGAATAAAGCTCGGACCCATCGGATTTATATGGTTTATCAGATTCCAGTTCTTCCTGTACAATACTGCTGTTTGCGATATATTCAAATGAATTTTCCACCATATCAAAATAATGATCAAGGTTAACAGACAGCTCATTGATCACTCCTGCTGACTGTTTCACCGTCTGCTCTGTTACAATTTCTGATGCAGACATAAACTGGAAAAAGCTGGCTGCCAAAAGCACAACCAGCGTAATGCTAAGTGTACAATACAGATATTTTCTCTGAATTGAAAGATTCAGATACCATTTTTTTAACTGTTTCATTTTTCATCCACCCTATAAAAGCCGGTACATTGTTTCAGGCAATGTACCGGCTTCCTGTTGTAAATATCCTTTATAAGTACTGACTGAATTCAACCTTCTCTTTATTTGGTCCTTCAATAGTGAAAAACTTTACTCCCTTTTCCCAGAACGGTAAAAAATGAATACTGTCCTGTGTGGTATTCAAGCCAGCCTCGTTAATGTACTGATAAATCTCTTCTATGTCCTTAACATCAAGTGCAACATGATCAATTGCTCCTGCACGAAGAGCTGCTGTGTGATTCTCATAAGTTTCCACAACCAGAGTTCCAAGCTTCAGGAATACAACCTTCTCGTCTGCTTCTTTATTAACTGTTTCAAAAGCAGTTTCAAAGCCCAGTTTATGATAAAATTCTACGGTTTTATCAATATCGTTTGTTGGAATTCCGATATGCTGGACACCTGTTGAATAGTTTTTCAAATCCATCTTCCATTTCCCCTTTGTATAAATTTTTTTCGAAAAGCTTTTTTACAATATACGCACAAGTTTTCTTATTTGTCAAGATTATAAATTCAGCTCATTTATTTCTTCCCATTCATAATCCTGCAAAATATCACTGCTGCCAGCGTACTCATTCCGGTGGCAAAAATGGCAGGTCCTACGATTGCAGCGGGATTCGGACTGCCATACTGAGCGCGGTAGGCAATCATATTGATGGGTAATAATTGAAGAGAGGAAACATTGATAATCAGAAATGTACACATGGATTTACTGGCAATTGTGCTGTAGCCATTTAGTCTGTCCAATTCCTGAAATGCCAGCAAGCCCGAACTGGTACTTGCGTGGCTCAACCCAAGAAAATTAGAAAGGAAATTCAATGAAATATAATAATTGGCTTTCTCCTGATTCTTTAATTCCGGAAAGAGGAAGCGAAGAAGCGGTTGGATTCTCCTTGCCAGCTTTTCCACCAGCCCGGCCTGCTCTGCGATTTTCATAATACCGGTCCAAAAGGCTGTGATTCCTGCAATTGCAATCACCAGATTCACGGCTTCCTTTGCCGAATTAATTATCGCTTCCGTTACCCCATCCAGGGTTCCTGCAAATGCTCCGTAAATCACCCCAAGCAAAAGCATTCCGCCCCAAAGATAATTCATCATAAAAAAATCCCTCACACAAGCATATTTTATAATATGTTTATGTGAGGAAGACTTTTCTATGCATTTGGACATGTAATTGTGAAAATACGCAAGAAATCTGCTCTGTCAGAATCCGAACTCCTCATAATCCTCCGGCAGAAATCTGTGATAAATAAAGTGAAAGCCTTCGTCCTTAAAGCAATAGTAATAAATATCGTCCTCTTTATCCACAAATCGGATATAAAAATCAAACTCCCCGTTATTCATATCCTGATACTCTGTTTTTTCCCAATAAGACTCAAACAGAGTAAGCAGCTTCTCCTTCGTACAGTCGTGCTGCTGAACCAACTCGATAAGGATCTTGATAAACTCATTCTCTTTCATATTCTCATGTACATACACGCTGCCTGGTTCCGGAATATAAAAGCAAAAGCGGTCACCTCTGTGGGTAGCAGTCACCTGCCCCAGCTTCTCTACCAGCGCTTCCGGCATATGTGATAATCTGGCAGCCATTTCATCTGCGCTGTCCCTGGCAGAAAAGAAATGATTCAGGGAAGACAGAGGATAATATAAATGAATCTTCTCCTCCTTGAATCCAAGCTTGGCCTGTTCTTCCTTTATTACATCTATTAAACTGTTTTCCAGCTTTTCAAATCCCGTCATAATTTCTCCTTTTTCACTTTATAAACCACATACTCGTGGCTGAAATGATAACCCAGCTTCTCTGCCAGCCCAACAGACATTTTATTGGCTGCATCCCAGTTTGGATAAAGCCCTCGCTTCTCACACTCCAGCAGAAGCCGTGCGGCTCCAATATAAGCTAGTCCTTTTCTGCGGTAATCTTCCCTGGTTACCACTTCAATTTCAATCCCACCATGATAACCCAGATTTTCGTTAATTCGCCTTCCATAACCGGAATAAGAAGAAATTCCGGCTACTATCTCACCATTTTTTAAAATTACTACGCCAAGACCAAATTTCTCATATTTGCTGTAATTTTCATAATTCGCAGCCAGATCTTTACTCCAGGAGGTCATCCTGCAAGCCTCAAAAAGCTCTTTGTCGATCAGTTTCATTTCGTATTCCGCAGACAAGCTGTTTGCCGCCTTTTGAAGCTTGACAAGATCAAAAATCCCTGGTTCTTTTTTAATTGCATAGCGAATAGCTTTCTCAGCTTTCTCTCCATAGCAGTTCTCGATCATTTGTGCCCAGTCATTGTTTTGCGGCACCAGAATCAGCTCTGTGCATTCGCCTTTTTCCAGCACTCCAAAAATGACTTCCGATTTTGGGCTTCCACTCAGGAAACAAAAATCTCCAAGCATAACAGCACCGCTCTCCGGTTTTTCCAGAGAATCCACATATATTTTTCCCATCACTCCCTGCAATGCGGACCAGACTACACTATCCTGCCAGCCTGCAAAGAGGGCACTGGCTCTGCCTGTTTCTTTTAATTCACAAATCATGCTATACTCCTTACGTGAATCACGCTCTGCCCCTTTCCCTCCTTGCTTAATTTGGTTAAGCAATTCCTACGGTTCTATATACTTATCAGGGGAGAAAGTGTATCCGTTCTTATATCTCACAGTTAAATAGAAGGTCTCTTTTCCATCTGTAACCTTTACAAAGCAAATCTTATTATCATCAAATTTGTCAGTAATGTCAATACTCTGGTTATGGAAATAACCCCATACTTTTCATAATTACTTTTTCAATTGACTGATTGATTTTTCTTCTTAATAATGCCATAATAATAAAAAATTTGATTGAGGAGGTTTTCTCATGGAATTTCAGACACTTATTGAGAACAGAAGATCTGTGCGTAAATACAGTCCCAATACGGATATTACCAAAAAACAGATCCAGCAGCTTATAAAGGCAGCCTTGGAAGCCCCATCATGGAAAAATACTGAAACAGGGCGTTATTATTGTGTTTTATCAGAGGATATGAAGCAGAAGCTTCGTAAGGAATGTCTGTGTTACGCTAATAACGATATAAAAACTGAGCATGCCGCTTTGATCGTCACTACTTTCGTACATAACCGCGCCGGCTTCCAGAAGGACGGCACACCTGATAATGAAATCGGTAATGGCTGGGGCTGCTATGATCTTGGTCTTCAGAATGAAAATCTGATCCTGAAGGCTGCAGAGCTTGGTCTTTCCACCCTGATCATGGGCCTTCGCAATGCAGATAAGATTCGCGAAATGCTCTCCATCCCGGAATCTGAGACTATTGTCGCTGTTATTGCAGTAGGAACAGCAGATGAAGAACCAAGTCGGCCGAAGCGCAGAGAGCTTGAAGATGTTCTGAAATTTTTTTAAAGCATATTAAAAAATCTGGTAGCATCAAAACAGCTTGACATTAAAGCAATTACAAGAATATTATGAAAATAAATAAAAATCAGAAATGAGGTACATTATGGAAAAATCAACTGTTTATTTCACTGATTTTCGCTGCAAGGTTGGCACAAGCCAGCTGGACAAGCTGAAAAAATTATGTATCGCAGCCGGAATCAAAAATATCGACATGGATGGTAAATTTGTTGCCATCAAAATGCATTTCGGAGAACTTGGAAACCTTGCTTTCCTGCGCCCCAATTATGCAAAGGTAGTAGCAGATCTTTGTAAAGAGCTTGGAGGAATGCCATTCCTTACAGACTGTAACACCCTCTATCCGGGAAGCCGTAAGAACGCCCTGGAGCACATGGACTGTGCTAATCTGAATGGGTTCAATACTGTTACCACAGGCTGTCAGATCATTATCGGTGATGGACTTCGAGGAACTGATGATGTGGAGGTTCCCGTAGAAAATGCAGAATATTGTCCTACTGCAAAAATCGGCCGTGCTGTTATGGACGCTGATGTATTCATCAGTCTTACCCATTTCAAGGGACATGAGGCAACCGGTTTTGGCGGCGCAATTAAGAACATCGGAATGGGCTGCGGAAGCCGTGCAGGAAAAATGGCTCAGCACGCCAGCGGTAAGCCAGTCATCAATGAAGAGCTGTGCCGTGGCTGTAAACGCTGTGCCAAGGAATGCGGAAGTGACGCAATTACATATCCTGAGAAAAAAGCTGTTATCGATTATGATAAATGTAAGGGCTGCGGCCGCTGCATCGGTGCCTGCAGCTTTGATGCCATCCACAATCCACACAGCAATTCCAATGAGCTTCTTTGCCGCAAAATGACAGAGTATGCACAGGCAGTCTGTCACGGACGTCCATGCTTCCATATTGCCCTAGTTCAGGACATCAGCCCGAACTGTGACTGCCACGGTGAAAACGATGCTCCGATTCTTCCGGATATCGGAATGTTCGCAAGCTTCGACCCCATTGCCCTTGACCAGGCTTGTGTAGACGCATGTCTTGCAGCTGAGCCAATCCGCAACAGTCAGCTTGGTGACAACCTTGCGAAACCGGAATGGCATTGCCACCACAATCACTTTATGGATTCTAATCCGAATGTTGAGTGGGAAGCAACCCTGGACCATGGACAGAAGATTGGACTTGGTTCAAGAAGCTATGAACTGAAGAGAATTTAAACTTTAAATAAGGGGGTACCGCATTACTTTAAGCAATGCGGTACCCACTTATATTTAACCTCTTTTTGCCAGATATCTTTTAATCAAAAATGAGCAAAAATATGGAAATGTATAAATTCCATTTTCTATGCCCACATTACTGTCAGCCAGTTTTATTCCCCACTTAATATCACTGTAGTTTTCATTGTCAATCAACTTTCTTAGAGATTTTGAACGATTATTATTTGCCTTTACTTCAACTGGAACCAGTTCGTCTTTCGTTCTGACAAAAAAGTCTTCTTCTAAAGTTGCATTTTCTTTTTTGTAATAATATAGTCCTAAACCCTGTTTCAGAAATGCCTCTGCAACAAAGTTTTCATATAAAGCACCTTTGTAAACACCCATATTTTTATTTGCCCGTAAGTCCTCTTGGGCTTCCTCGTCCAAAGACGCAATCAGCAGTCCTGTATCCGGATAGTACAGCTTAAATTTCAATTCATCATAATTTCCCTTTAACGGTAATTCTGGATAATCCAGACAATAGCACACAGAAACAACTCCCGCATCCTTCAGCCAGTCAATACAGCCTGAATACTCTCTGCTTCTTGCATTTTTCTCAATTTTACTTAACTGAAATTTTTTGTTTTCTTTTGCCAGCTGTACCGGAACACTTCTGTATACACTGGCAATTTTCGTTTGGTCTAATCCTTCTGCATATTTTCTAATATCCTCTTCATAATCTAGTTGAATTTGACGTTGAATTTCCAATGTATCGGAAAAGGTGTTCGTTTCTATATATTGCCTGATAACTGCGGGCATCCCCCCAAGCACGCAATATTCAAGAAACAGTTTTTTATAAACAGACAATTCCGTTTCAGAGAATACCTTCCCAGAACACATATGTTCCAGAATTTGTTCGATGTGTAAATCTGAGTAGCCTTTTGCCCAGAGAAATTCCTCAAAATCCATAGAGAACATTTCATAATCTGTTTTATATCCCACACTGTTACTGTGAATTTTTTTATAATTAATTCCCAGCAAAGAGCCGCTGCAGATTACATCAAATCTTCCATCCATCTTAAAAGACTTCAAAGAAGTGGAAATATCAGGAAATTCCTGCAATTCATCAAACACAATCAGAGTTTTTCCTGCAATAAATTTTTTAGAAGGATCAATGAGGGATATATTTTTTATAATATTTTCCACACTATATCCGTCACTTAATATAGTTTTATACTGCCCCTCCAGCACAAAATTTATAGAAACCACATTCTCATAATTCTCATCTGCAAAGTGAATAATAGATTCTGTCTTTCCAATCTGTCTTGCACCTTTAATGATTAGCGGAAGTCTGTTTTCTCTCTCCTTCCACTGCCTTAAGTAACTGTCTACCTTTCTTTTAAAATACATAACCTCACCCCTTCAAAAAGTCAATCACGTTTTTTGAGCTTTTATTCGCAGTTTTATCACGTTTTTCATTACTATTTTAGCACAAAAATCACGTTTTATGTATATTAAATTATTTAAACCTTTATCCGCTTTCCTATCAGCCACAAGCAGACTAGAGCATGTTTGAAAAAGGCTTTCTGCAAGATGTGCGTCACAATTTGTGGGAGATTTTGTCCGGATGAGGGCGCCGTAGCGGGCTACGGCAACTGAATTCGGGCAAAATATACCGCAAAGTGGGGCGTGCAGATTGCGGGAATGATTTTTCAAACAGGCTCTAGAGTGTGTTTGAAAAAAAATTCCGGCAAACAATGTCCTTCCACCGTTTGCCGGAACTTTTTTAAGATTTCTTTTTATGCTTCTTCCACAATTTTCACGCCCCACGCTGGCATTTGAAGGGCAGCCCCCTTTTCTACGGATGTATTTTCCAACAGTTCTTCGCCGTTCTTATATTCATAGGGCATTTCCAGCTCCACAGCACAATAATTCAGGAAATAACGAATAGTTTTACCCAGATCGTTGGTACCTTTTCGCACAATGATTGGGTAATGATACTCTGGGATTTCCACACCGGCTTCCGGAAGCACGGCTTTATAAACAGCCTTCAGTGTATCTTCATCTGTCATGCAGCCGATGTATACAGCCTGACCTTTTCCATAATGGTTTCGGGTAATAGCGGCGTAGTCTTTCCAGTTGTAGTGTTCATAAGAGGCCAGCACTTCTGCCCCATCTGCAGTCAGAAGCTCCATAAATACCTTTGCTTCTGACAAACTGTTTTTCTTTGAAATAATTTCCCCGGTTAATCCTACATTCTTGGGGAATGTAAACTGATCATAATGTACCCCGAGACAGTTTTTCAGAATATGTGGCTGCACCTGGTGACTTACCTTTACATTTTCGTTGGTAAAAGCAGTTTTAAAGGATGCAATCAGGGTTCCTCCATTTTCCACATACTGATTCAACCGTATGAGAAGCTCATCAGGTGCCGCATAAAGGGCAGGTACCACAATTGCCTTATACTGATCCAGGTTCTCAGATTCCGGCCATATAAAATCACATTCCACATTCATTCGATACAGAGTGTCGTACATCCAGCGCATTATATCATTGTAGCCGATTCCACCGTTTCCGGCTGCCCCCGGTGCCTGGTTTTGGATGCCAAACCATTTCAATGCAGTAAGTGCTTCATTGCTCACAAGCACTGCCACATCATTTTTCTTTTTCAGATTTACCAGATGCTCTCCAAGACGGGCAAACTCATTTCCAATTATGTAGGCTTCCCGGTAAGTCGCATTTTCCTGGAAATCATGACTGAGAAGCCCCTTCCAGTAAGTTTCGCAGGCATTATGAATAGAATGCCAATGCCAGTACATCACACAGTTTGCACCAGACGCCAGGTGACTGTACGCCTGCAGACGCAGCTGGCCTTTATAGGGGGTCCAGCCTGGAAATCCCTGTGCTTCCGTTTCAAGCACCAGGTAATTATCCTGCTTCAGGGAGCGGATCAGGTCTCCGCCAAATGCAATCTCTGTTCCGGTAAGGTCATCCTGTGTAGGATGATAAATATCGGTTCCTGCAATCGTCAGACATCTGGAAGCATGGAGATGATTAACATCCGGCTGCACTCCATAAGAAAATCCACGCCATTCAAAATCAAGATTATGTGTAATAAACTGATCCTCTCTTTTGTATTCATTCACAATATCTGCCTGCCAGCTAAGAAATCTGTCAACCAGAGTTCTCTGGAATTTTTCAAATTCTGCGCCAAGGCTTCCATTGATCGTACCACGTACATCCGGGAAATCTTCCCAGGCATTGATCCGATTGCTCCAATAGTCAAGGCCGAATTCATAATTTAAAGCATCCAGATCATCATGAAATTTTTCGCGAAGATACTTTACAAACTGCTCCTGCACATTTTTCCCTGCTGTTCCGTAATACTTGGTTTCATTATCCACCTGAAAACCAATAACACATTTTCTGTGAGCAGTGCGTTTCATCAGTTCACGAATCACCCGTTCTGCATAAAAAAGATACACCGGATGGGTAATGTCCATGATCTGACGGGCACCGTAAATGCCTCTTCCTCTTACTGTTTCAGCCAGCACCTCCGGATGCGCCTTCACCATCCAGGTAGGAACTGCGTAGGTAGGCGTACCAATGATCACATTGATTCCTGCAGCTTCCATGGCGTCCATTACTCTTTCTACGTGGGAGAAATCAAATATGCCTGGCTGCGGTTCACAGGTGCTCCATGTAGACTCCGCAATTCGAACGGTGTTGATTCCCGCTTTTTTCATCATTTCCACATCTTTGTCCAGGCGGTCATATGGCATATATTCGTCGTAGTATGCTGCTCCGTAAAGAAGTTCTTTCATGTTCATCCTCCATCTTTCCATCGTTTGCTATTATTGATTGTAACAAATTTGGGTTCCTGTTTATATCATATATTTCAGCAATTTATCATTTTTCTCATATATAATTTCTGTTCATTGGCCGCATGCCGCAAGATATTCTTTATGAACAAAATCTGTTCTTCGGACCTTTATTGGAGTATAAATTCTGATTCCCACTGAATTTCTACCTTATTGCCGTTGAAAGCAAGAGGCAGCCAGATGTATCTGGAATCTGCCAGATCCGTGCTGTTCCAGCGGTCTCCGAAGTAAATCCACTGACCGGATTTCGTCTGGAAAACGCAGGTGCTCTGGGTGTCAAAGGTAATGTCTCCATCTTTTCCCAGGCAAGGGTTTCCGTCGTTTTTCCATTCGCCGAAAATCTCATCTGCGGACCAGACCCGCGCCTGGTTGGACATCCATCCTGTGGTGCTGGAGGACATAAAGTAGTACCGCCCGTTGTCTCCCTTGAAAAGAACCGGAGCTTCCCGCATGGAGCCTGGGAAAAGGCGGATGAAATCTTCCTTGTAAACTGCCTCCTCCGGGTCTGCGGACAGGTATGTGTATTCCTCATTCAGCTTGGAAATGTACATGGTTTTGTTGTTTTCGCTGGTGTAGGCAATGTAAGCGATTCCGTCATCATCCTTGAAAAGGTTCATGTCTCGAGCTTCGCCTTTGGATGAGGGGAAACAGTCGATCTGGCCTTTTGGACACTGACTGAGACGGTATCTTCCAAGGAAACGAAAAGGACCTGCGAGGGAGTCGCTGATGGCTACGCCTGCCATTCCTACGTCATATTTGTAGGAATTTTTCTCAGTGCTGTCATCGCTGTGAAACCAGATTACGTATTTGTCGGTTTTCTCGTTGTACAGCATTTTCGGGCGCTCGATTACGGTATTTTTGTTGATGCAGTTATAGACTTCGTCCAGTTCTTCCTGGCTGTAATCCTGGTAAAGTTCCTGGAAATAGGAATCTTCCTCCAGCTGTTTCCGGGATTCCACTGCCCGAAGGACATCGCCCTGGAATTCCCAGTGGTACAGGTCATCGGATGTGTAGACTGCCACATCGTTGCCGAAATGGCCGGAGGACTTATCCTCGCCTACCCATACGTATTTCTCTGTTTTTCCGCCGTTGCCGTCTGGCACTGACATGAGCTGGATCTGGCCGCCGTGGGCCTGGATGGAATTACCGTCTGTGTCAAGCCAGGCGGCACCAGGGAGAATTGTGTCTTTCCCATCCACTGGCATTTGTAATTCTTCATTTACATACAACTGCGCACTCCCCTTCCCCAAACCGGAAAACAGGTCTGCGATGTCATAGAGTCCGCAGCCGCTTAAAGTTAAAGACGCTGTTATACAAACAGCTAATAGACCACCTATTTTTTTCAAAATATACCTCCCAATGCTGGCAGAACAGGCAATGCAGCTATCAAAACCAGCCCCAGACAGAACAATATTTTTCTTATAAGACTGTCGTTATTTTCTTTCAGCCGTGCTATTGTTAGAATCAAAAGCCCAATTCCATAAGGCATCAACGCCACACTATTGATTCCGCAAAATACAGCCAACAGTGCTGCTGCCAGTGAAACCAGCAATTCCAGAGCTTTTCCCCACACTGCTTCCTGAATTCCTCTGGTTTTCCACATCCATCCCAGCCAAATTCCACACAGCACTACGCTTCCAACTGCTGCCGCACGCATACAGCCGTTCATCCAGTCATCGCCTGTGGCATAAATAATTACCGCAGGGAACGCCCAGAACATTCCGAATATGTATAATATCCTGCTTAACAAACCAATCAGCTTCTGTTCTCTGCTGCCAAACCTTTTCCCTGCCTGCGCCATATCCAATATTTCCCCGAGAATGCAAAGTCCCATCCCCGCAACCACATACATCATGGTAAAAGACGGACTAAACACCATCCCCCGATACGCCGCCGCGAAGCAGACAATAAAACCAATTATAAATGCAAGATTCGTTTTTCTCATATTCTGCTACCTCAAAAATTGTACTTTCTTAAGTATAACAGTTTTTCTTCGGAAAAACTATCTTAATCCTTTTGAAATGGCTGGAGCACTTCAAACATCGCCTTGTAACTTATGGGGAATATAGTATAATTAAGATAGTTATTTGAAATATAATGAAATCTGATTTCGTTTATATAAATGTTATGATATAGATGCCAAAAGGTCTTTTTACACTGATATCATACTAATAAAAGCAGAAATGGAGTACCTTACATGAACAATCATTTTTCCGCCAGTTCCAACGCTGGCAGAATTCTTTCCTGGCTGGCGCGGCACTGGAAACGGCTGCTGGCTGCAATTGTGATACTGGCTGCGATTGCCTTTGCCGGACATGAATTTTATCTTTTTTATCCTTATCTGAATCTGCCCCATGTAACAACTGCCGACCTGGATGCCCTTGATCTGGACGGGTACGACAAGGTGATGTTTGTGGCGCACCCGGACGATGATCTGCTCTGGGGCGGACGGCATTTGATTGAGGATGATTATCTGGTAGTGTGCATGACCCGGGGAAATGATCCTGTGCGAAGCGCAGAGTTTAAATCCGTGATGGAAGCTACCGGGGACAAATATCTGATTCTTTCCTACCCTGACAAAATCGGAAAAGATCGCAGCAGCTGGAGTTACTGGAAAAAGGATATGGAATCCGATATTGCCACTGTTCTGAACTATAAAGATTGGAAACAGATTGCCACCCACAATGCAGATGGTGAGTACGGTCATCACCACCACCAGATGACTCACCAGCTTGTAGAAGAAGCCTATAAAGAGACAAACTGCGGTGCTGATTTCTATTCTTTTGGAAAGTATTATGTAAACGACAAGATTCCCTACGACCTTGAGGAAATGCCTAAAGACCTTTACATCCAGAAGCGCAAACTGGCTAAGCTCTACGCCAGCCAACGGACTACCGTAAGAAAGATGTATCATATGCTGCCGTATGAATACTGGCAGGAGATAGCAATAGAAAAATAATGTATAACAACAACGGGCAGGCAACTCAACTAAGAGTTGCTGCCCGTTTCTAACTTATTCTTGCTCAATCAGCACTGTTTTTCCCGAAAATGCAAATCCCAAATGCCTGATATCTTCTTTTCGAATTCCCCGTGTTAAAAGCTCCGCATCATAATTTCTTTCCACAATCTGCTGTAAAGCGTTCTGTGCAGTTTCCTCCAGATTCTTTTCACGCTTTGCTTTATGCACTTTAAACTCTATTACGTATGCTCTTTTATTTTCCTCCAAAGGCTCCAGCATGATATCGTATCGTCCCAGACCGCTTTCCCGATTGGAGGTAATTCTGTATTTATCTGCAAGGTCGACCATCAGTCCCAGTACAAAGCCATGATAAAACCGCTCCGGTTCCGCCTTATCCGCATTTTTCCCGAACCGACATGTATGTATTCATTATGGCACACTTAGAGAGTAAACTCAATCTTAAAAAGTTTAAATTAATACATAGCAATAGGCGGGTGGCTCGTCTGGGAGCACCCGCCCGTTAAAGGAATTACTTATCTGGTTTTCTTTTTGAATTTCTGAAGTATTATTAGTATTCCTTCTGCTGACAAGAACAATACAAGTATCCAGATTATTATTTTGCTTTCATCCCCTGTTTTTGTATTTGTTTCTTCCGGTGCTGTAGTCGGAGTCGGTGTAGCAGTTACAACCGAAGAAGCTGCAACAATAGAAGGCGCATCCGTTGGTGATGGCTCTACAGTCGGTGATGGCTCTAGCGGAGCTTTTTCAATGACAAATCCGGTGGTTGCGGAACCACTTTCAGAATTAATACTTAATGTATGTACTCCAACTGATAGTGCAGAAAGAAATTCTGAATGCAAAGTTATAATTGTACTTCCTTCTTTTTTGTCATAATTATTTTCATTAACAACTTCGTTATCAATTGTTACATTAATAAACTCTGAAAATGGGGCACTTGAACAGAAGGAAAGCGTTTTTCCGGAGTTTACTTGCCATTTTTCATTATATCCATCTATTATTCTCGGCGGTTCGGATTTTATAGCTCTTTTATACCCGCAAATTTTGCAAGCACTATCCTTTTCATTTTCATAAATATGGTCTGCTTCTTCTATTCTTTTCTGGCATACAGCACATTCTTTCCAGTGTTTGTCAGCATTTAACAACCAGTTCTCTCCGCCTTTATGACCTTCTGCCGAAATCTTGATAGTATCGAGACTGCCAATTTCATTTATTCCCTCTTTGCCCTGATATAATTTACCACATACACGACATGTGTAGTATTCTTCATAGCCGGGTTCCACACAGGTTGCTTCTTTCTTCTCTGTCTTTTCTAAGGCATGTCCTTGCGCTGAGATTTCTACCGGACTGCTGATTTCCTTTGTTCCTCCTTCATCTGCAAAGAGTTTCTGACAGGTTTTGCACTTCCAATAGCTTTCGTAGCCTCCCTCGGTACAGGTCGCTTCTTTCCTCTCCGTTTTTTCTAAAACATGTCCTTGTGATGGGATTTCTATCGCTCCGCTGATTTCCGTTGTTCCTCCTTCATCTGCGAAGAGCTTCTGGCAGGTTTTACACTTCCAATAGCTTTCATAACCGGGTTTCACACAGGTTCCTTCCTTTTTCTCTGTCTTTTCTAAGGCATGTCCATATGCTGGGATTTCTACCGGACTGAGGATTTCCGTTGTTCCTCCTTCGTCTGCAAAGAGCTTCTGGCAGGTTTTACACTTCCAATAGCTTTCATAACCGGGTTCCACACAGGTTGCTTCCTTTTTCTCTGTCTTTTCTAAGGCATGTCCATATGCTGGGATTTCTACCGG
>OLWA01000036.1_pt1 | contig 148702 bp, 129 predicted proteins | sample 1673251 | NCBI WGS metagenome assembly OLWA01 (sample SAMEA3178937, study PRJEB25190) | human gut metagenome | biome: human gut; feature: human-associated habitat; material: faeces | place: Austria | collected 2013 | reverse complement strand
CAGAACGTCGTGAGACAGTTCGGTCTCTATCTGTTGTGGGCGCAGGAGATTTGCGGGGCTCCGACACTAGTACGAGAGGACCGTGTTGGACAGACCTCCGGTTTACCGGTTGTACCGCCAGGTGCACCGCCGGGTATCCGCGTCTGGTCAGGATAAGTGCTGAAAGCATCTAAGCACGAAGCCCTCCCCAAGATAAGATCTCCACATTAGGGTCGTTGTAGACTACGACGTAGATAGGACGCAGGTGCAGGTGCAGCAATGCACACAGCCGAGCGTTACTAATCGCCCGAACCCTTTCCCGGGGCGCAGCCCCCCGTCATCAAGGCTGCAAGAAAGTTCGACAGTGCTCGACGAGAGAAAGCTTGAATCGAGTGTATCCGCTTCCAAGGTCACTGACCGCCGTCTTTCCTGAGACATACCGGTCCATGAGCGCAGGAAAAGTCACCTGTCATGGACGCAGGCAAAGAAAAAGACTAAGGTGGTGATAGCGCGGGGGCTCCACCTCTTCCCATTCCGAACAGAGAAGTTAAACCCCGCCACGCCGATGGTACTGCGAAAGTGGGAGAGTAGGTAACCGCCCCCTTCGAGGCTGCAAGCAACCCTTGCAGCCTCTTTTTTTTACCCATACCCCAACCGATTATTGTAATTACAGCATAGCGCTGCACCGCCACGCCTGCATTAAAGAAAAGGAGCTACACCGGGAAGTGCAGCTCCATGCTTAAAACTATTTAATTCTTGACTATTTCTGTGCAAGCAATTTGCCGTCGGCGCTGATGTAGAGCTCGTTTAGATTTGCTCCATCTGTAAGGTTTATGTCAAATCCGCGCTTCTCGCGGTCAATTTTTTCTATTTTGTCAGTTACTCCGAGTTCTGCCAGCTTTTTGTAGACATCGCGTGGCACTATCTTTTTTACTGCATCGGCAGATATGACCGAATTGTCGGGAGCCTCAATCTCCGTTACCTTGCCTTGATAGTCAAATTCGATTTCAGTGCCGTCGGTCATTGTCAGGTCATAGTTTTCGGTGTCATAGTCCTTTTCGCAGCTTTTGGCATAGTGGCTTCCGTAGTAGTCCCTGACAAATTTTAATGCGCGTTCAGGCAGATTGTTCGGGTTGTAGCTTCCTGCGATTGCAGGACCTACACCGGTATTCAGTACCGGCATCTGTGCGTTTGCAATAAAACACCCGGCTGCAATAGCTGTAAGGGTGACAGATAGACATTTAGTAATACTTTTCATAACAGCTAAATTTTAGTTTTATCTCTCTAAGTGAATCATAATTATAACATGCCGCAGCGGAAAAATGTTTTATAACATATTTTTTGAAGATAAAAGCGCGGGAAGAAGTATCCAATCTTCTTCCCGCGCCGGTATAGGATAAATTTTATTCTGTAATTATTCCATCAGCTTTCTATAACGCTTGCGTGGCAGCTCTTTGCCGCCGTTGCGAGCTTTCTTGTATTCCTCGTAGTCGGAGTAAGAGCCTTCATAGAACACAACATTTCCATCTCCTTCAAAAGAGAGGATATGCGTGCATATGCGGTCAAGGAACCAGCGGTCGTGGCTGACAACCACCGCGCAGCCCGCAAAGTCGTCAAGACCTTCTTCAAGTGCACGGAGCGTGTTTACGTCAATGTCGTTGGTCGGTTCGTCGAGAAGCAATACGTTGCCCTCCTCTTTAAGCGCCATTGCAAGGTGCAGGCGGTTTCTTTCTCCACCTGAGAGCACACCGATTTTCTTTTCCTGGTCAGCACCGGTAAAATTGAACTTAGAGAGGTAGGCGCGGGCGTTTATGTCTTTGCCGCCCATGCGGAATGTGTCAGTGCCTTGCGATATAACCTCATATACCGACTTGTCAGGAAGAAGGTCGTGGTGGGTCTGGTCTACATAAGCTATCTTTACGGTCTCTCCTACGTCGAAAGTTCCGTTATCGGGAGTTTCCTGTCCCATAATTAGGCGGAAGAGTGTTGTCTTTCCCGCTCCGTTAGGACCGATGACACCTACGATTCCATTTGGCGGAAGGGCGAAGCTGAGGTCGTTGAACAGTTGCTTCTTGCCGAATGCCTTGGCAAGATTTGTCGCTTCAATTACCTTGTTGCCGAGGCGCGGTCCATTGGGTATGAATATCTCAAGACGTTCTTCTCGCGCTTTCTGGTCTTCGTTAAGCAGGCGGTCATAAGAGTTAAGTCGCGCTTTTCCTTTTGCCTGGCGTGCCTTTGGAGCCATGCGCACCCATTCAAGCTCACGTTCAAGAGTCTTGCGGCGTTTGCTTGCCTGCTTCTCTTCCTGGGCCATGCGTTTTGTCTTCTGGTCAAGCCATGACGTGTAATTTCCTTTCCAGGGAATGCCTTCGCCACGGTCAAGCTCGAGAATCCATCCTGCCACGTGGTCGAGGAAGTAGCGGTCGTGGGTGATGGCGATTACTGTGCCGGGATATTGCTGCAGATGCTGCTCAAGCCAGTCGATAGACTCTGCGTCAAGGTGGTTGGTAGGCTCGTCAAGGAGCAGCACGTCGGGCTGTTGCAGCAGAAGGCGGCATAGGGCCACGCGTCGGCGCTCTCCTCCCGACAGGGTGGATATTACCTGGTCGTCGGGCGGACATTGCAGCGCGTCCATCGCGCGTTCGAGCTTGCTGTCGATATTCCATGCGTCGGCGGCATCGAGTTTGTCCTGAAGCTCAGCCTGGCGCGCTATTAGCGCATCCATCTTGTCGGGGTCTTCAAGCACGTCGGGGTCGGCAAATGCCTCGTTTACTTTGTCAAATTCGGCAAGAAGGTCCATTATCGGCTGCACGCCCTCGCGCACCACTTCGATTACCGTCTTGTCAGGATCGAGTTTAGGCTCCTGCTCAAGATAGCCCACTGAGTAGCCGGGTGAAAACACCACTTCTCCTTGATACTGCTTGTCAATGCCGGCGATAATTTTCAGTAGAGAAGACTTACCCGAGCCGTTAAGACCGATTATACCTATTTTTGCACCGTAGAAGAAAGATAGGTATATGTCTTTCAACACTTGCTTCTGAGGCGGATATATCTTGCTGACACCCACCATTGAAAATATGATTTTCTTGTCGTCTGCCATAGATTGTTATTTCTTTTTGGGGGCGTAGCGCACCGGATAGTCGACGCGTTTTTTACCCGAGATTATATTGTTGAGTTTACTTCTGATAAGCTGTCGGCGAATGGGGGAGATATGGTCGATATAGAGTTTTGCCTCAAGGTGGTCACACTCGTGTTGCACTATTCTGGCAAGAAATCCTGAAATCTCCTCTTCGTGAGGTTCAAAATTCTCGTCAACCCATTTCAGTCGGATATGTTCTACACGTGGCACAGCCTCGCTTAGGTCGGGCAGGCTGAGGCAACCCTCGTCACGTGTCACCGTCTCTCCGTCGAGCACCTCGACCACTGGATTGATAAGCGTGAATTTCTTACCCTCACATTCCGGAAAGTGTTCAGCCACAGGCGAGGCGTCAATCACGACAATGCGGTCGTTTTTCCCGATTTGCGGGGCGGCGAGTCCTACACCTTCCGAATAATACATCGTTTCCCACATGTCGGCGACAAGGGTCTTCAGGTCCGGATAGTCAGGAGTGATATCCTTGGATTCTTTGCGGAGCACAGGGTGTCCGTACAGGTATATCGGTAATTTCATTGGTTATATGTTTTACTTTGTATATAGTCATTAAGTATTATTGTCGCTGCCATTTCATCGACTGCCGCCTTGTCCCGGCGTCTGCTTTTACGCATACCGCTGTCAATCATCGCCCGGTGAGCTATTACCGAAGTGAATCGCTCGTCAAAAAACTCAATCCTGATATTTTCAGGCAGTGCAGCCCGCAATTTACGTATCCCGGGCTCGATGTAGCGCATCGATTCCGAAGGATCGCCCTGCATTGTGGTCGGTTTGCCGACGACGATTATGTCTACCGGTTCGCGCGCCACGTAAGCTGTGACATACTCTGTCAGCTTATGGGTGGGCACTGTGTCGAGTCCGGTGGCGACAATACGCAGCGTGTCGGTCACGGCGATGCCGCAACGCTTCCTTCCATAGTCAATAGACATAAGTCTTCCCATACCACAAAGTTACTCAATCTCCGCGTCCTGTGCAAATATCAGTTGTCGTGTGTCATGAAATCTGAGCAGGAGCGGCAGTCGCGGATGGTGATTACTGCTTCTCCCGAGCCCTTGTAAATCACCATAGTAATATATTTTAACACAAAAATATGAAGAAATATTTGGATAGTTCAAATAAACTCCATAACTTTGCACTCACAAAAATGACATCGCGGGATGGAGCAGTGGTAGCTCGTTGGGCTCATAACCCAAAGGTCGCAGGTTCGAGTCCTGCTCCCGCCACTCAATGAGGATTGACTTTCGGGTCAATCCTCTTATTTTTTGTCAAATTTGTCTACTTTCGATATTCTTTACTTTGAGTTTCCGCTTTTTTAGCTATCTTTGTGGAGCAACTTTACATTCAGTTAACCTATTAATGTTAGAAAAGATGAAACCTTATGTAGTAGGTATCGACATAGGTGGTACCAACACAGTATTCGGGATAGTTGACGCGAGGGGCAATGTCATTGCCAGCAATTCGATAAAGACCGGCAAGCATGCCGATGTCAACGACTACATTGCGGAGCTGAAAGACGCTCTTAATTCCTTGATCGAGGCACATGATGCAAAAGATAAGATAGCAGGTATCGGTGTCGGTGCGCCTAATGCCAATTATTTTACCGGCATGATTGAGGATGCTCCCAATTTGCCATGGAAAGGCAAAGTGCCTTTGGCTCACTTGCTTCACGAAGCTTTTGGAGTGCCTGTGGCGATAACCAATGATGCAAACGCTGCAGCGATAGGCGAGATGACCTATGGAGTGGCGCGCGGCATGAAAGACTTTATCATGATAACACTTGGCACAGGAGTCGGCAGCGGAATCGTGGTAAACGGTCAGCTTGTATATGGACATGACGGATTTGCCGGAGAGCTTGGACATGTCATCGTGAAACCTTCCAACGGACGCATGTGTGGATGTGGCAGGACCGGATGTCTTGAGGCATATTGCTCTGCGACAGGCGTGGCGCGTACAGCCCGCGAGTTCCTTGAAATCCGTACCGAGCCGTCAAAACTGCGTGATCTTCCTATCGAAGAGATTACATCAAAGGATGTATATGACGCCGCCATGTCGGGCGACAAGCTTGCAAAAGATGTGTTCCAGTACACAGGTGACATCATGGGACGTGCGTTTGCCGATTTTATCGCATTCTCAAGCCCTGAGGCAATTGTGCTGTTTGGCGGTCTTGCCCGTTCGGGAGAATTGCTTATGAAGCCTATAAAGGAATCTCTTGACCGCAACATCTTGCCGATATTCAAGGGAAAGACAAAGCTGTTGCTTTCTGAACTGAAGGAGAGTGATGCGGCAGTGCTTGGCGCGAGCGCCCTCGGCTGGGAGGCTCGTCAGACTCCGTCGCCTTCGTCAGCGCAACCCGTTTTATAATAAAATTTGACAAATAATTGTTATATGAGAGACGGGGTGTTAATCTCCGTCTCTCAATTTATTATAGGTTGACTATGGAAAGACAGGATGACAAGCATGATTTTTTACCGAGCAGGCAGGTGCTGCTGAAGTTTGACAAATGGTATTCGCGCACAAAGTTATTTGACAAGATAAGCCGCGTGGCAAAAAAGGCGGGAGTAAAGGGAGTCTATGCGGCACTTTTGCTCTATTATGCGCTTGCCGACGGGAAGGTGCCTCTTCGTGACAAGATTATTGTGGTAGGGGCTCTCGGTTATTTTATCTGTCCTACCGACTTTATTCCCGATATTCTGGGACCGCTGGGCTATACGGACGACATCAGTGCGCTCATGTGGGCACTGTCACGCATATGGAACAATATTACCCCGTCGACCCATGAAAGGGCGAGGTCGCGCCTGCGCCAATGGTTTCCTTCGATAGATGAGTCTGACCTCACTCTGTTTTAATAATGTGTAATGAAACGCGGAGACTGTTAAAATATTTGCCAGTTTCTGCATTTTGGACGGGAAAATATTATAGATATTACTGTAAAATGCTGATAAATATAAACTTATATAAATTAATAAAGGGATGTCTCACGACATCCCTTTACGTTTAAACCTTTATCTTAATCTAATACTATGAAAAACACACTCACAAATGTAGGCATTTTTTCCGAAACCGCACAAATTTTTCACGCGCGATTAACATCTTTTTTGATAAAATTAGTTGAAAATATCTTATTGAATACCTGCTGTTAACATTTGTAAACGATTTATTGTCGTCAGTACAATAACATGCTTCTAAATTTGCTCATTTCTCATGATTGATTATCTTTGTAGACAGGTAAACCGAAAAAGTAGGTTGGCGTGAATATTTAAAGAAGTGTCATCCCGCAGTATTTACCTCGTTTAAAATAAATATTAATGATTGATTAAATATGAAACAATCCGTAATACTTGAAAATATTTCCTCGCGTCTCGGCATTGCCGAGTTGAATCCGATGCAGCGGGAGCTGATGTCATCTCAGGCTCATGATGTGGTGCTTTTATCGCCCACCGGCTCCGGCAAAACCGTCGCATTTACAATCTCAATGCTTCAGGCTCTCGGAAAGCCTAAGGGAGAGGTGCAGGCTGTAGTCATAGCCCCTTCCCGCGAGCTTGTAATGCAGATTTACCGCGTTGTGCGTGAAGTCGCCACCGGCTATAAGACTGTGGCGCTTTATGGCGGACATTCGATGACCGATGAAAAAAACTCCCTGACCCCCGTACCCGACATTGTAATCGCTACACCGGGACGTCTTCTCGACCATCTAAACCGAAAACTTCTCGACTTGTATAATACAAAGGTGCTTGTACTTGATGAATATGACAAGTCGCTTGAACTTGGCTTTCACGACGAGATGAGGAAAATACTGCGGCTTATGCCAAATCTGAGCCGCACGGTGCTCACTTCGGCTACTCCGCTTTCCGACAGGCTGCCTGAGTTCATGAAGGTTAAAAATCCCGTGGTCATGGATTTCCTGTCATCTGTGGCAAAACCGCGCACACGCATGTCGGTCGTCAGGGTAGAGAGTCCGGCTAAGGATAAAGTCGATACGCTTGTAGATCTTTTAAAGTCGCTTCCTAATGGCAGGGTGATTGTTTTTGTAAACCATCGCGAGAGTGCCACGCGACTATATGACCACTTGAAAAAAGCCGGTTTGCCAGTAGGCATCTATCATGGCGCGCTTGACCAGAATGACCGTGAGAAGGCTGTGGACCTGCTTAATAACGGCACGACCCCTGTGCTTGTGTCGACCGATCTTGGGGCAAGAGGTCTTGACATCGAAGAGGTGAAATCGATAATACATTACCACATGCCCCTGACAAAGGAGACCTGGACCCACCGTAACGGCCGCACGGCACGAGTCGATGCGACCGGTACGATATATGTCATCACATCGGAGGCCGATAATATTCCTGACTACGTTACGTTTGACCGCTCTTATGTGCCTACCGGCACATCTGCCGACCCGATACATGCCGACTGTGCGACGCTTTATTTCAGCGCCGGCAGAAAAGAGCGTATCTCGCGAGGTGACATAGCCGGATTTCTAATGAAGACAGGCGGCCTTGCCGCTGACGAGGTGGGGCGTATCATCGTGCGTGACCACTCGGCTATAGTCGCTGTCCCTGCCGGCAAGGCTGACTCGGTGTTACGCACAGTCGCTGCTGAAAAAATCAAGGGCAAGAGAGTGAAGATTTCTAAATTGTAAAGATATATACATATGATTAATATAGAGCCGCTGTGTGACACCCGCAGCCTGAAATCGCTTATTACCTGTGTTGACAGTGATTATGTCATGGTGTCATTGTCAGTTGCCGGAGAAAATGTGATTCCTATGCCTGATGCCGTGCATCGCATGGAGCAGGTTGCCCGCATGACAGGCGCAGCCGTGGTTTATGCTGATTTCTATGATGTCAAAGTTGACGGCAGCCTGTCGCTTCATCAGCTTATCGACTGTCAGGAAGGGGCACTGCGCGATGACTTTGATTTCGGCAAACTGTTGTTGATTGATTCCCGCGCTTTAGTCAATGCGTCGGGGGCGATTGTCAGGGATTACCGTTATGCCGCGTTCTATGCGCTGCGTCTTGCTTTGTCACGGCAAGGTCCGGTCACACATCTTTCAGAGCCTGTCTACAAAGTAGAGTCGGCATCGGGAGCGGTGTCACAATTTGATTATGTCGACCCCCGTAACCGGGAAGTCCAGATTGAGATGGAGCATGCCTGTTCCGACCACTTGAAGGCTGTAGGCGCATATCTTAATCCGGTCAATGATGATGTGGATTTTACGGGCGACTATCCCGTCGAGGCTTCCGTGGTGATACCTGTAAGAAATCGTCGGTCGACAATCATGGATGCCGTGGAGAGTGCCTTGTCGCAGGAAACATCGTTCACTTACAATGTCATAGTTGTTGACAATCATTCTACCGACGGCACTACTGAGGCGCTACAGGCTTTAGCTAAGAGAGACAGCCGCCTGTGTCATATCGTGCCTGAGATTACCGGACTCGGTATAGGAGGCTGCTGGAATCTTGCTGTCAATTCGCCCTCTTGCGGGCGTTTTGCGGTGCAGCTTGACAGTGACGACATCTACTCGTCGGCATCCACGCTACAGCGCATTGTAGATAAATTCCATGCCGAGCGTTGTGCGTTGGTGGTCGGGGCTTATACGCTTACTGACTTTGATCGCAACGTCTTGGCTCCCGGATTGATTTCTCATGATGAGTGGAGCGATGAAAACGGTCGTAACAACGCGTTGCGTATAAACGGCTTCGGTGCGCCACGCGCCTTTTTTACCGGACTGGCAAGGAGAATACTATTTCCTGACACGAGCTATGGGGAAGACTATGGCATGTGTCTTGCCATGTCGCGATGTCATAAGGTTGGCAGGATTTATGATTCTTTGTATCTCTGCCGCCGCTGGTCGGGCAATTCCGATGCGGCTCTCTCACTTGAAGCGGTTAACCGTAACAATATGTATAAAGACCGATTGCGCACATGGGAACTTATGGCGCGTAAGAGATTAAACCTTCAGCGTGATGAAGAGAAGTGACATAGACCTGTTTATATCAAGACAGCTTGACTCATGGAGAGAGGCAGCCATTCGTCATGAGGCTTTACGTTCAGTCAAGACAAAAAGCGTGTGTGTCGGCGATACAGAGTGGAAAGTCATGTTTAATCCCGCAAGAAGTGTCAGCACTAATGCTAAGGTCGACGAGGAGTCGATAAAGGCGCGCCGGTGTTTTCTGTGTGCGGAAAATCGTCCGGAAAAGCAGTCTTCGGTCAGATGGAGAGACTATGACATACTTGTCAATCCGTTTCCGGTTTTTCCCGGTCATCTGACAATCGTGTTGAGTGCTCATGAACGGCAGTTGCTGTCGGGGAGGGTTGACGATTTTGTCGACCTCGCCGCTGAGCTTGCGGGATATACCGTGTTTTATAATGGTGCGGGATGTGGTGCGTCGGCGCCCGATCACTGTCATTTTCAGGCAGTTCCTGAAGAATACCTTCCGTTGAATAGAGAATATCCCTTCCGCAGGATTTATTTTACCGGTGACTTGGACATGGTGAAGAAGCAGATGGGTCAAGCTATAGCGTCATTGCCGCTTGCCGGCTATGAAGAGCCGCAGTTTAACGCCGCGGTACATAACAGAGGTGACGGGACTTATGAGGCTGTGATAGTGCCTCGGGTCGCTCACCGTCCTTCATGTTATGATAAAGTGAAGATAAGTCCGGGGGCGATAGACATGCTCGGCACCGTTATTACGACCTCCGCAGCCGATTATGATGCTGTCGACGGGGAGTTGCTTGCTTCCGTGTTTTCAGAAGTGGCTGTAGTGGATGAGACGCCGGTATTGCGGGTAGGCATCATGAGTGCAAAGGAAGTGAATTATTCTCTTCACGGTGATTACATAAGGGAGGGCGACACATTGTTTCCGTCATCTCCCGATTGCTGGTTTGAGCTTGACGATGTGACAATCGGTGTGGATTTTCATTGGGAACGCAAGGAGCGTCAGCGTTTTCACGGAGCCTTGCAGCTTATGAAGGGAGATGACGGGATGGTGACTGCGGTCAACATAATTTCGGTAGAAGAGTATCTGATGAGTGTAATCTCTTCCGAGATGAGTGCGGAGGCATCACCGGCACTGCTGCGCGCCCATGCAGTGATTTCACGGAGCTGGGTGCTCGCCCAGTTGGGGGCGAAGAAGCTTCCGTCGTCAAACACCTGCACGGTCAGTGACGCAGAGACTGTAAAATGGTATGATCATGACGATCATGCCGGATTTGATGTGTGTGCCGATGACCATTGTCAGCGTTATCAGGGTATTACTAGGGTTACACGTTCGGAGGCACGCGATGCGGTAATGGAGACACGCGGTGAGGTGATGATTGCCGGAGGCAGGTTGTGTGACACCCGTTTCTCAAAATGTTGCGGAGGCGCTTTTGAGGAATTTGAGAATTGCTGGGAACCGGTAAGACATAGCTATCTTGTCGGGGCGAGGGATCTTTTGCCTGCCGGTTCACTGCCTGACTTGCGCATCGAGGCGGCGGCATGTGACTGGATAATGTCGCGCCCTGACGCGTTTTGCTCGCGTGCCACTCCCGGCATATTGCGTCAGGTATTGAATGACTATGACCGTGCGACAACTGATTTTTATCGTTGGAAGGTCGATTATAGTGTTGAGGAACTGTCGGCGATTGTCCGTGAACGGTCCGGTATTGATTTCGGTGATATAGTCGAGCTGCGTCCGCTTGCGCGCGGCACATCGGGCAGGATATACCGTCTTGAGATTGTCGGGACAAAGCATACCCACATCGTGGGAAAGGAGCTTGAGATACGCCGCTGGCTCTCCCGCAGCCATCTTTACAGCTCGGCATTTGTGCCGGTCAAGACCGATGTCGGGTTTACGCTCTACGGCGCGGGATGGGGACATGGTGTCGGTTTGTGCCAGATTGGTGCCGCAGTGATGGGAGCTGAGGGTTATGATTATCGTGAAATACTACTACATTATTTTAAGGATGCTGAAATCAAGAAACTCTACTGACCGTCGTGTCTCGCCCTGGAGTTGGGTGTCGACACTATATTTTGCGCAGGGGTTGCCTTATGTGGCGGTGATGACTATCTCGGTGATAATGTATAAGCGTCTTGGTATATCCAACACTGACATAGCGCTCTATACCTCGTGGTTGTATCTGCCGTGGGTGATAAAGCCATTCTGGAGTCCGGTGGTCGATCTGTTCCGGACAAAGCGATGGTGGATTATAATGATGGAATTGCTTATCGCAATCGGGTTTGCCGGAGTTGCGTTTACTATACCGGCTACATTTTTCTTCCAGTCCACGCTTGCCGTGTTCTGGGCTATCGCTTTTGTAAGTGCTACCCATGACATAGCTGCCGACGGCTATTATATGATTGCATTGTCGGAGCATGACCAGTCGTTTTATGTCGGTATACGCAGTACGTTTTATCGCATATCCACCATTGTCGGTCAAGGACTGCTGGTTATGCTTGCCGGATACATAGAGAGCCGCAATGACGCGGTTTTGCCGGGAGAAAGCATGGATTATACTCCTCTTGCATGGATGGTGGTCATGGCTGTGCTGTCGGTCTTTTTTCTTCTGGCCTCGCTTTACCACCGGCTCGTCTTGCCGCGCTCTGCCTCCGATCATCCGGTGCCCGGGGTGACATTGCGTAATGTCGGGAAGGAATTTCTTTCGACATTCATTTCATTTTTTAAGAAACCTAATGTAGGCGTGGCTGTCGCTTTTATGCTGCTTTACCGCTTCCCGGAGGCACAGCTTGTAAAGCTGATAAATCCGTTTTTGCTTGACGGCAGGGATGTGGGCGGTCTTGGGCTTTCTACGGCTCAGGTAGGTTTTGTATATGGCACGATAGGTATCATAGGGCTTACACTCGGAGGTATCGTCGGAGGTATAGTGGCTGCCCGCGGCGGATTGAAGAAGTGGCTTATGCCTATGGCCTGGAGTATTTCGCTGACTTGCGGGACATTCTTGTATCTTGCCATTGTGCAGCCCGACGACATGCTGTCGGTCAACATATGTGTGTTTGTTGAGCAGTTTGGTTATGGTTTCGGATTCACTGCTTACATGCTGTATCTCATTTATTTCAGTGAGGGACCCTTCAGGACGGCACATTATGCAATATGCACCGGTTTTATGGCCCTTGGCATGATGTTGCCCGGCATGATGGCGGGATGGTTGCAGGAGATGATGGGGTATTGCGGATTTTTCTGGTGGATTATTGGCTGCTGTGTGGCTACAATAGCCGTGACATCGCTGATAAAGGTCCCGGCATCCTTCGGCAAAAAATAAGAGCCGGTTTTTTGACCGGCTCTGTTATATGCTGTAGGATTGTCGACAGGGCGTGTTACTGACGCTCGACATCCACTTTTTTCAACACCAGTACGGGGGTGTTGTTCTTGTCCATCATTACAACTGTGCCGGTTCTGCCTTTCTTGGCATATTCAACACTTTCGAGCGCGACAAGAAGGGCTGTCTCTCCCTTCATGATTTCCTCCGGACATGCCATGCGTGTTGTTCCGAGATTCTGGAATTGAATGGAGTTGGACTTGTCAGGGTCAATCATTAGTGAGCCGTTGACAATATTGCATCCGGTGTTACCATGAAGTTTCTGTTCCTGAATGTCGATGACCATCTGCATGTCGGGGTTGTCATATGCCTTGCCGTTTATTTCCGATACTTCCCATGTGCCGTTCAGGAAGTCCATGTTGTGTTTGCGGAGAGTCATCAGATTTGCTCCCTTGCTGTCGCGCAGCTCAAGATAATACTCGTGACCTTTTTTTGTTATGTCAAATGACTGTACTGCCTCAAGAGCCAGGTTGATAGCCTGTTCATAAGGAGCGTCGGGACACATCATCATCGTCGAGATGACATTGCCTATCTTTAACTTTGAGCCTCCTGAAAGTTCAAAATCGCCATTTATGATATTACAGCCGTTTGAGCCATATATCCTGTGGTCATCCATGTTGAAGTTGATGTAGGGGCGTGTCTCTCCTGTCACCTTGTTGCCGCCTACGGTGTAGACAGTCCATTCACCGGCGAGAGCGTCTGACGAAATCTTTGAGTGGTTGGGTTGCGTTACAACCGGTTGTTGTGTCGTTGTCTGAGATTGGGTACCGGTACTTTTTTTAGTCACTCCACAAGATGTGACGAGCGATGCAATGATTGTCATGCCGGCTATAAGTCTGAATTTATTCATGTCAATTTAATTTAGTGATTGTATAATATAGTGACGTTTTACCACTGATAAAGTTTAATGGAAGGCTGAAAATCTTATTACGGAATTTCAATTGTCAGATTGTCATATGCCATATGTATGCCCGGCGCTAGTGTCGGCTCTATTTCAGCCTGTCGGCCTATCGCATCGGCAAAATGAGTGAGATAGGTGACTCTCGGCCTGATGCGGGTAATTGCCGCTATCGCTTCGTCAAGAGTCATGTGGGATAGATGCTCTTTTTTTCGCAGGGCGTTGATTACAAGTGTGTCAATGCCTTCCATCAGTCGGAATGTTTCGTCGGGGATGGTCTTGGCATCGGTGATATAGGCAAAATTGTCGATGCGGAAGCCTACTATCGGGAGCTTGTGGTGCATTACAGGCAGGGGCGTTATCTTGATGTCACCGACGGCAAACGGCTTGTCGCTTATCTCATGGATGTCAAATGTAGGCACTCCGGGATAGAGATGTTTACGGAAGCAGTAGGGGACACGGTTGCGTAAATCCTCGGCTACGTCAGGCTTGCAGTAAAGGGGAAATCCATTGTCGGTTGAGTAGCAATAGGGGCGGAGGTCGTCAATCCCTCCTACATGGTCGTAGTGGCTGTGGGTGAGCAGGGCGGCTTCAAGTCGGGGCGCTCCGGCGTTTATGATTTGCTGCCTGAAATCGGGACCGCAGTCGATAAGCAGATTCTTGTCACCGACAGTTACGATAGCCGAAGCACGAAGGCGCTTGTCATGCTGATCGGTTGAAATGCATGTCGGGCATGTGCAGCCTATCTGTGGCACACCGGTGGATGTGCCGGTGCCGAGAAATCTCAGTTTCATAGCTTCCCTATTATGTTTACCTCGGGCGAAAGCGTTATGCCGAATTTTGCAGCGACTTTTTCCCTGATTTCACCGAAGAGAGCCACCACATCGGCAGCCGTGGCGTCACCATTGTTTACTATCACGAGACATTGGCGTGGATATACCTGTGCGCCTCCTGTTGATTTTCCTTTCATTCCGGTGTTTTCAATCAGCCATGCTGCGGGAATTTTCACTCCGTCATGTGCAGGGTAGGAGGGTATTTCCGGATATTCGGCTTTCAGCTCGTTGTACTTCTCAATTGTTACAACCGGATTTTTAAAGAATGAGCCTGCGCTACCGAGCCGGTCAGGCTCCGGAAGTTTTGACCGGCGTATCTCTATCACACGGTTTCTTACATCGCGCAGCGTCAGCCCGTCAACCGAGGCAAGCTCTTTCAATGGACCGTAATCAAGGGTGAAGTGCTTTTCTCGCGACAACCGGTACACAACATCGGTGACAATATATCTTCCGGCAAAATCCTTGGTCTTGAAGATGCTGTGGCGGTAACCGTAGTCACACTCTTCCGCCTGAAATATCCTTTCGTCGCCTGTGGCGGTGTCGATTGTAAAAACTTCGCTGATGAGGTCTTTTGCCTCTACTCCGTAGGCTCCTACATTCTGTACTGCCGACGCGCCGGCTTCTCCTGGTATGTATGATAGGTTTTCGGCTCCATAGAGATTATGCTCGATACAATACTCTACGAAGCTATCCCAATTCACACCTGCCGACACTTTCAGATATACATCGCTTGCTGTTTCCCGGGCTATTGCTATCTCCCGTATGGCGGAGTGCATTACAAGCCCGTCATAGTCTTCAGTGAACAGCAGATTGCTGCCGCCTCCTATGTGCAGACGCGGCATGCCGGCATAGGCCTGTGCAGTGAGCAGGCTCCGCAGTTGGTCGATACTTTCATATTCGGCATATATGCGGGCTTTTACGGGTATATGAAATGTAGTTACCCCTGTAAGGTCAAAGTCATGGGATATTTTCATCGGTCAGTGTTAGTTTCTGAAACTCTGGAGTATTCCGTCGTCAAATATCAGATAGATTCCGTTTTCGTAGGTCCATAGTTCCCTCATTGTGCTTATGCCCGGTCTACGGTCAATAGAGGCCGGTGAGCCGAGAGCGAGCCTGCACTCCTCACGGGTCATGTATAGGGCTACTTTTCCGCGTATGATATTATTCCAGGTCTCGTCAGTGATATTTGGATAGCGCTTGTGGGGATCGTCAAAATAGAATAGCGAGGCAAAGTCGCGCGCTCCTTTGGCGGCATCGCCCGCTGACATGTAGAGGTAGGCGGGATGCAGATTTTCTGATGCCGGCGTAAATTGCAGTTTTACGGGATAGACTGTATTGCCCGGCAGCACATCGGTAATTTTTACCGGTATAAATTTGTTGCCGCGCAGAGCCGCGCCATTGTCGTCAAACCATGTCGAGGTGCGTATGTAATAAGTGTTTCCGAGCAAAGCCTTTTTTACATCATCCACGATAGATGTCTCCACGGTAAATGGAATCTCAATTTTTCTGCGCTTGTCAAGCTCGTCGGAGGGTGCTTGTATGCGGTATCTCACTTCGTCGCCTGCCTGATTGAGAAAGATGAGCTCTGTGTCAGGTTTCCCTGTCATCGAGGGCAATTCATGAGATGACTGAAATTCTATATATTCAGTGGCTTTCGGATAGGATTTGCTCCCGGGTTCGAGAGCAAGGCTTATCTTGTCGTCGGTAACATAAAAAAGTTTGCCTTTTTCCCAGTCCGACAGTTGCTGAGGGGCAATGTCTTTTAGGAAACGCTCTTCATCGCTTGCGACAGCCTGTTGACGCTTAACGTCGTCGGCAGTGATTTTAGGAGTGCTCTCGATGCCGGTGAAACAACCCGACATCGAGAGCATCATGATTATTGAGATCAGAAGAGAGCAGCCTTTCATCATTCAGTAGTGGGGTCGATGCCCAGATTGTAGAAGATGAATGAATAGATGTCGGCATACTCGTCGATTACCTTTGACACGGGTTTTCCGGCGCCATGTCCTGCCTTGGAGTCGATTCTGATTATTTTAGGCTGTGATCCGGTGTCGCTTGCCTGCAGTGTAGCCGCATACTTGAATGAGTGGGCGGGCACTACACGGTCGTCATGGTCGGCGGTGGTGACCATGATTGCGGGGTAGGGAGTGCCGTCATTCTTTATGTTGTGTACAGGCGAATAGTCGAGCAGATACTTTGCCATCTCGGGCGAGTCGGCACTGGTGCCGTAGTCAGAAGCCCAGTTCCAGCCGATAGTGAAGAGATGATAGCGCATCATGTCCATTACGCCTACACGCGGGATTGCCACTTTGAAAAGGTCGGGGCGCATGTTGACAGTGGCTCCTACAAGGAGTCCGCCGTTAGAACCTCCCTCGATTGTAAGTAATTCAGGATTGGTCCAGCCTTCTTTTATCATGTATTCGGCAGCCGCGATAAAGTCGTTGAACACGTTAAGCTTCTGCTGCTTTGTACCGGCAAGATGCCACGGCTCTCCATATTCGCCTCCTCCGCGGAGGTTTGCCTGGGCGTAGATGCCTCCGTTTTCAAGCCATAATATACGCTGAGCCGAGAATCCGGGATTGAGCGAGACATTGAAGCCTCCGTAGCCGTAAAGATAAACCGGATTCTTGCCGTCGCGTTTCAATCCTTTCTTGTAGGTGATGAACATAGGTATCTTGGTGCCGTCGGCAGACGGGTAGAATACCTGTTCTGTCACGTAATCATCGCTTTTGAAGCCTTCGATTTCTGTAGCCTTGTAGAGTTCTGACTTTCCTGTCGACAAGTCGTAACGGTAAATCTCTGAAGGATAGATGAAAGAGGTGAAGGTGTAGAACACCTCGTCATGCTTTTTGCTTGACGAGAATCCTGCCGAGCCTACGCTCGGAAAATGAATTTCGTTAAGCAGTTTGCCGTCACGTGAGTAGAGATATGACTTGCTTGCCGCGTCGATGTCATAAGAGAGGATGAGCTTGTCATCGGCAAAATCTACACCAGTCAAGACTCCTTTTTGCTCAGCCACGAGTTCTTTCCAGTTTTCGCGTTGAGGTGCATTTACAGGAGCTGTCATCAAGCGATAGCGCGGAGCTCCGTAGTTGGTGTAGATAATCAGGGTGTCGTTGATTACGTCAAGCACCGATATTTCATAATCCTGCGACGGTTCAATGGTGACCCATCCGGCATTTTTCTCTTTTAGATTTTTCATCATCACTGATTCACCGAGACCTTCGCCTCCGCCGTAGATGAAAATTACCGATTCATCTTCAGGCACGTAGGCTGAATGGAAGTGAAGTGGATGAGCCTTGTCTTCAAACACAAGGATGTCTTCGCTCTGCGGGGTGCCGAGCTTGTGATAGTACACCCTGTGGTTCTCATTGGCGTTGGAAAATTCTTTTCCTCCTGTCGGGCGGTCATATGCGCTGTAATAGAATCCGTTGCCTTCCCAGTTGGCTCCGGTGAACTTTGCCCATTCGATATGGTCGGGCAAGAGTTGACGGGTCTCTGTGTCCATTACATAGATTTCTGTCCAGTCAGAGCCGCTGCGGGAGATGGTGTAGGCGGTATATTTCCCGTCATTGGAGATGCTTACTCCGGTAAGCGCCACTGTGCCGTCATCGCTTAGCTTGTTGGGGTCGAGAAACACTTCCGCTTTCTCTCCGAGTTTGCGGGTGCGGTATAGTACCGACTGATTCTGCAGCCCGTCATTTTCATAGAAGTAATACCATCCGTCGCGTTTTGACGGCATGCCCGACTTATGGTAGTCAAACAGTGAGGTAAGACGCTTGCGCAGTGTCTCGCGGAACGGTATTTTAGACAGGTAGTCCTCGGTGACGCCACGCTCGGCTTCCACCCATTTAAGGGTGGTTGCCGATGTGTCGTTTTCCAGGGGGCGATAGGGGTCTTTAACCTCCATGCCGAAATAATTGTCGGTCGTGTCAGATTTTGGAGCTTCCGGATAATTCAGCTCCCCGGCTGTCACGCCTGTTGCTATCAATGCCATTACCGGAAGTATTATGGATTGTTTCATTGTTGTCTGATGTTTATGTCAGGCATTCTTGCCGTGACAGTTTTTGTATTTTTTACCTGAGCCACAGGGACAAGGATCGTTTCTTCCTACTCTTGGCGCGTTGACAATCGGCTGAGTGCGGCGCTGTTCGCCTTGTGGTGCCGATGCGGCATTGCGCTGTGCTTCCGAGCCGGGATATTGCTCCTTGCTTGCCTTATAGCGGCTATAATCGTTGGGTCGCTCGGGCATAGCCTCCTTCATCTGCGGCTGCTGGCGTGGCTGCTCTTTTTCCGAGCTTAGCTGAGCGTCGCTTGCACGCGGAGCCTGGGGCTGCGGAATGAATATCTGACCGCGCAGGAGCGATGACGCCGCCTTTGTGTTGAGGGTGTTCATAGCCGCCTCAAAGAGGTGGAATGACTCTACCTTGTAGATTACAAGCGGGTCTTTCTGCTCGTATGATGCATTCTGCACTGACTGGCGCAGCTGGTCAAGTTCGCGGAGATGCTCTTTCCACACTTCGTCGATTGTCACGAGAAGTATTGCCTTGTGCCACTCCTTGAGTATTGATTTGCACTCGGTCCTGTATGCCTCGTTGATGTCACAGGGAATGTTGAACACCCTTTTGCCGTCGGTGATGGGGACAAGGATTCTGCCGCCTTTCTCACCGGCACCCTTATTCTCCACCCAGTCCTTTATTACCGGCATCGCAATCTCGATTATGCGCTCGCCCTTGCGCTGGAACGCTTCGTTGACAGTTGCAAACACACGATCAAATGCTTCTTTTTTCGGCATGCCGCGGTACTCCTCTTCCGTAAACGGAGTCTCGATGGCAAACACCTTGAGAAGTTCCATTGAGAGGTCGGCATAGTCGGCAGGCGAGTCATAGGTGTTGAGGATGTTTTCTACGGTGTCATAGAGCATGTTGTTGATGTCTATTCCGACACGTTCACCCATCAGTGCATGGTGGCGGCGTCCGTATATGTACTGACGCTGCTTGTTCATCACGTCGTCATATTCCAGAAGGCGCTTACGTATACCGAAGTTGTTTTCCTCAACTCGTTTCTGAGCGTTCTCGATAGCGCGGTTCACCATCTTTGACTCGATCATCTCTCCTTCTTTTACGCCGAGAGTGTCAAGCATCTTGGTTACGCGGTCGCCTGCAAACAGACGCATCAGCTGGTCTTCAAACGACAGATAGAATACAGATGAACCCGGGTCACCCTGACGACCTGCACGACCACGCAACTGACGGTCGACACGGCGCGATTCATGGCGCTCGGTACCGATGATGGCAAGACCTCCGGCATCCTTCACTTCTGAAGGAAGCTTGATGTCGGTACCACGACCCGCCATATTGGTGGCTATGGTCACGGTGCCTTTCTTTCCTGCCTGAGCCACAATGTCGGCTTCTTTCTGATGAAGCTTTGCATTCAGCACATTGTGGGGTATGTGGCGTAAAGTCAACATTCGTGACAGCAATTCTGAAATCTCGACTGAAGTAGTGCCGACAAGGACAGGACGTCCCTGCTTTACAAGCTCTACAATCTCTTCGATTACAGCTGCATATTTTTCTTTCTTTGTGCGATATACTCGGTCGTTCATGTCGATACGTGCCACCGGCTTATTGGTAGGGATAGTCACGACATCGAGCTTGTAGATGTCCCAAAACTCGCCTGCCTCGGTCTCTGCCGTACCGGTCATACCGGCAAGCTTGTGATACATGCGGAAGTAATTCTGGAGGGTGATTGTCGCAAAGGTCTGGGTCGCAGCCTCGACTTTTACACCTTCTTTTGCTTCGATAGCCTGGTGTAGACCGTCGGAATAGCGGCGTCCTTCCATGATACGACCGGTCTGCTCGTCTACAATCTTGATTTTGTTGTCGTCAATCACATACTCGACATCTTTCTCAAATAGAGCGTAAGCCTTGAGCAGCTGGTTGACTGTGTGGACACGCTCAGCCTTGACCGCATAGTTCTGCATGAGGTCATCTTTTTTCTGCTGACGGTCGGCGGGGGCAAGCGACTGGTCGCCTTCCACCTCAGAGAGTTGTGCGGCTATGTCGGGAAGCACGAAGAACTGGGGGTCCTGGCTTCTGCCTGTAAGCTCGTCGATACCCTTGTCGGTCAGTTCGACAGAGCGGTTTTTTTCATCAATCACAAAGTACAGGGGCTCGACAGCCTTTGGCATCTCCCTGCCGTTGTCCTGCATGTAGTAGCCCTCGGTCTCAAGCAGCAGCGGCTTGATTCCCTCGGTTGACAGATACTTGATGAGGGCACCGTACTTGGGCAGACCCTTGTAGGCGCGGAAGAGCTGGAGGGCTCCCTCTTTTCTTGTCTCTTTGTCGTCGCTGGCTATTTTTTCTTTTGCCTCGACAAGAAGTTTGGCAACAAGTTTGCGCTGAGCCTCAAATACCTTTTCTACATTATATTTATACTCGTTGAAGAGTTGGTCTTCGCCTTTGGGCACCGGTCCCGAGATGATAAGCGGTGTACGGGCATCGTCAATAAGCACGGAGTCTACCTCGTCGACAATTGCATAATAGTGTTTGCGCTGCACCATGTCCTGAGGCGACATAGCCATGTTGTCACGAAGGTAGTCAAATCCGAATTCATTGTTGGTACCGAATGTTATGTCACAAGCATAAGCTTTGCGGCGCGCTTCCGAGTTTGGCTGGTGCTTGTCGATGCAGTCCACTGTCTGTCCGTGGAACATGTACAGCGGTCCCATCCATTCCGAGTCACGCTTTGACAGGTAGTCGTTGACTGTTACCACGTGTACGCCGCGTCCGGTGAGCGAGCGGAGGAATACAGGAAGAGTGGCGACGAGAGTTTTACCTTCACCGGTCGCCATCTCGGCGATTTTGCCCTGGTGAAGCACAATACCACCGATGAGCTGCACATCGTAATGTACCATGTCCCACTTGATTTCATTACCGCCGGCAATCCAGTGGTTTTTGTATATCGCCTTGTCGCCTTCGATGCTTACGAAGTCTTTGCCTGCGGCGGCAAGGTTGCGGTCCATCTGGGTCGCTGTGACCTCGATAGTCTCGTTGGCGGCAAAACGTGCCGCAGTCTCGCGCATGGCGGCAAATACCGTGGGAAGCACCCTGTCGAGCTCGGTTTCATAAGTCTCAAGGATATTCTTTTCACGGGCATCGATGTCGTCCCAAAGCGGCTGGCGCTCGTCAAAGGGAAGCTCGTCAATTTTTGCCTTTATTTCGGCAATGGCTGTGGTGTCAGCCTCTGTCGCTTTGGCAAACTCTTTCTTGATGTTTGTTATGGTGTCACGCAACTCGTCGTTGGTGAGCTCTTTCATTTTCGGACCCAGAGCGTTGATCTGGTCGACAATAGGCTGGATTTCCTTTAGGTCGCGCTGCGATTTGTTTCCAAACAGCTTGCTGAGAATTGATGTAAATGACATGTATTTGTAATGTTTAAATTAGCAAAATTGATTGTATTGACGGAGAAGAGGGAAATGCCTTGGCGGGATAGTATGGCGATGCCTGATTACTTCTTTTCAAGGCGTAACGGAGGAAATTCAGCCGCATTGGGCGACCTTATGCGCAGCAGTCGCGCCACAGTCGGGGCGATAGAGCGTGCGTCAGTCTCTGTCGATATGTGTTGTGGCTTCAGGTCGGGCGACAACAGGAATACCGGTGCGGTCATGGTGCCTGTGCGCATAGTCGACCTGCGTTCTTTCTTGTTTACAGGGTCGGTCTCCACTATCTCCCAGCCGGGGTTTACCTCGATAAGCACATCTCCGGCATAGTCGACATGAGTGTTGCGTTTTATGGCGTCGGCGTTTACGCCGGCTCTCCCCGCGAGAATGTCGTCAATGGTCCATACACGGCTTACCGCGCTCATCCTCACAAGGAAGTCGGCAGCCTCGGCACGTACGGTCTTTACATCGAGGTCATGCTCTTTTATGAGCTTGTGGTTGAGATACATCTGTCCGTTATAGTATCCCGATACCCACTCCCCGTTACCATATTTTGCCATCAGATACACGTTGAGCAGCGAGATTGCCTGACGGGGAGAAAATTCACCGTCGGGGATTCCCCATTTTTCATCGTCGCGCTTGTTGTTCTGTACAGGCGGCGTGCCTGCAATCATTATGAAAGTATTGGCGAGCCCAACGTTGGAGTCTATTGTCTTAAACAGCCTTGCAAGCTCTGAGTCAAGCCTTATATAGCTGTCCATTGTCTCGATGCGGCTGTCGGCGTCTTTTGCCGCCGCGAAGGGGGCAAGCGTGTAGCCGATGCTCAGCATGTCCATTGCATTGCCGTTGCCAAGGCGAAGACCTTTTATGTAATCTGAGGCTATGTCGGTAAGCTCTGTGTTTACCGGTCCCGATGTCTTGTAATTGCGGAAACGGTCTATGTCGTTGCGCTGGAAAAGATAGCGAAACGGGTAATACTTCTTATAGGCAGGCAGGTCGGGATATTTCTCCGGCTCCATGAGCGGACGCCATGTAAGCGTGTCAAGGCGCGTTGCGAGCGGCTTTGAATAGTTGCGTGACTGCATTGGCGACGGCACGTCTTTATAATAGGTGGTTGTCGCCCATCGCCCTGTCACGTCATTTATCCAGAAGGCGCTGTTGCCGGCGTGACCTGCGAGAATGATTGATTGAGGCGCCGACGGAGCAATCGAATATACGTTGCCGAGACCACCGCCGTCGATGCGCACCTCGTCGGAGAGTGTGCTTACCTTTATGGCTTTAGGTGAATATGTCTCGTCAGTGTAATTGCCTATTTTCGACGGGTCGTGAACCACGGGATAGCTTATGCGCTTTTCCGTGTCGTAGACCATTGCCGCCGGGATTCCGTTGATTGCCGGAGAACTGCCGGTATAAATCATTGCAGTAGCCGCCGCGACATCAACGGCTGTGCCGTAGTTGACATCGTCAAACATCACTCCCTCACGCATTATGCGCTTGAAACCGTCTTCTCCGAAATAGCCTTTCAGAAGATCGAGGTAATCCTCCCTCAATCCGTCAATCATTATGCCCACTACAAGACGCGGTCGCGGTGACGGAGCCTGGGCGGCAACGGTAAGTGTCACCATTGACGCGACAAGAGCCGTGATTAGACGGGAGGTTATAAAGAATTCGTTTTTTCGGCGCATAGTGTAATGTATAAATATCGTACTGTCAAAATAATATCTGCGGCAATCAGAGGGATAAACGCGGGATTTCCCGACTGACCCGTAAAGCCCCACATGACAATTAACAATATTAACGCTGCAAAGTTAATAAATCCGTATAATTTTACCAACCTGCCACACTTTTTTATATAAATGAATATCGGCACGATGAGGCATAACGGATTGAGCCACAGGAGAAGCCAGTTGGGTGAAGTGGCTTCATGGACTGATATAAATACAAGAAAGGAGAGCAACAGCCCGCATAGACCGAAGATAAAAAACATGATTGCATCTACCCAGCGGGTCACTTTTCTCTTCCTGAAGTCGTGTATCGCCACCACGATTACAAGGGCAAGCACGATGCAGCCTACAGCCAGTGGTGTCATATACGGGGGAGTCGCCGGGAGCGGCCCGCCGCCCTCGCGGGCATTCAGGATGACGCGTGACTCCTTGACGACCGGTCGCCCGTTGATTGTGGCGCTGTCCATCATCTCTTTGAGTATCAACGGGGCAAATGCCTTTTCGCGGATACTTACAGGGTAGTCGATACCGCTTCCGAGCGCGAGGTCGATGCCAAACTGATACCAGGGATAGGCTGCATGGTAATGGCGCATTATGTCGCGGAATGTCGTCAGTGTGTCGCTTCCGGAGGTGGCATGCAGGTCTATTGTGTCGCCCAGCGCTTTCTCAATCATGGCGAGCGGTCGCGTCGAGCAGTTGTCTTTTACGTAGTTGTATCGGTAGGTGCGGTTTTCCGGCAAAGTGTTTTCCTGTAGCATTGACAGCAGCTTTGCGGCTTCTTCCTGCGAAAGGTTAAGCGGTTGCTCAATGACGCTCCTTCCGCTTCGGCTATATTCTTCCATGAAATACCGGAACGGGTAGGCGGTCACCATATAATCGGTCTCGCCTTTGACAAAGCGGTACACGAAATTTGGCGTATTGAAGTCAAAAGTTCCGTAATTAACGGCTATGTCCATAGGCTCTTGTCTTATACGGAGAGCCGTGTGTCCGCAAAGCTCATATATTTCTGCGCCCGGGGAGCATGTTATGAGGCTTATCTCAAGCTCCGGCAGAGAGTCGGCTGTAGTGTCGGCATGGACCGATAACCGGTTACACAACAATGCGGCAAGAAACAGCGATATTGTAATAAATCTTACCATGTTAATCTTAATAATGCTTACAAAGATAGCTAAACTATGATGAATTTTATTACCTGAGGCAGTTAATTTTTGAAGTTAGGATTATAATGCGTAAATTTGAACTTGTTTTTTGACATATTTTGACCATATGTGGAATAAAAATTTAAAATCATATTTTTCTGCCGTTTTGCTGTCGGTCGCGATTGGCGGCTCGGCTGTTACACTTGATGAGGCAAAGGAGATGTATCGTGCCGGTGATTTTACCGGGGCGCTTCCTGTGTTTCTTGACGCTTACAAGACAAAGCCGCGGGATGCGTCGCTCAATCAGTGGATAGGTGTTTGCCTTATCCAGGAAGGGCGTCCCGACGAGGCTGTGAAATATCTTAGATTTGCCCATGACAAGGGTGTTGCCGAGGCTCCGAGATACCTTGCCGAGCTGGCGTTTTATGACTATGACTTTGACAAGGCTGAGGAGTATATAGAGCGTTATGAGAAGAGCCTGAAGAAGTCGCGCAAGCCGCTGCCCGAAGATATGGAGGCGTTGCAGGCGCGTATCGATATTGCCCGCAACATGCTTGACCGTGTTGAGAAAATAGTCATAATCGATAGCGTTGCCGTGGATCGTGACGAGTTTTTCAAGGCTTACAGGCTGTCGCCTGAAAGCGGCTCGGTAAATGATGCCGATGTGCTCCCTCAGGGCTATGAGGCTGCATCCATGACTGCTGTCTATATGCCTGAGACCCGCTCTTTTATGGCATGGGCAGCCCCTGACTCAATGGAAAATTATGTACTTGTCGGGGCAAATCAGCTTTTCGACGGTTCATGGGAGGCTCCAAGGGTGCTTGGAGAGTCGCTTGCGATGAACGGTGACAGCAATTATCCGTTCATGATGTCAGACGGTGTGACGCTTTACTATGCCAACGATGGCGATGAGTCGCTCGGCGGTTATGACATATTCATCAGCCGTAAAGACGAGGATGACTTTTTGCAGCCTCAGAACATAGGCATGCCGTACAATTCGCCCTACGATGACTACCTGCTTGCCATTGATGAAGTGACAGGAGTGGGATGGTGGGCGACTGACCGCAATCAGCTTGGTGACTATATTACCATATATAAGTTTATCCCGTCAGATTTGCGTAACAATTATCCTGTCGATACTCCCGACCTTGCTGCAAAGGCGCGTGTCACGTCTTATCGGTCGACATGGGCTGAGGGGGATGATTATTCCGGTCTTCTTGCTGAAATCGAGGCTATTGATCCTGACCGCAAGGTAAAGAAAGAGGATTTCCGCTTTGCGCTTCCCGGAGGCAGGGTCTATACGACATGGGATGATTTCAAGAAGCCTCGTGCGCGTCATCAGATGGAGGAATATGTCAGGAGTAAGGACGCCCTTGACAAGGATCTTGACGAGCTTGCCGCCCTGCGGGTGCGTTACCATGACGGCGACCGCAGCGTGAAGGACGCTGTGTTGCGTCTTGAGAAGCGTGTTATTGCCGCGCGTGAGGAGCTCAAGGCAAAAGCCAATGAGGTAGTAAAAGCGGAACGATGACCGGAACCTTTATTCACTTAATTAGATAATAGCTGTTTATGACCACATTTCTTGTAGCAGTGGTGGTGCTTGTCGCCGGCTACTTTGTTTACGGCATGCTTGTTGAGCGGGTCATAGGATGTGACCCGAAACGTCAGATGCCATGCTACACCAGGCAGGACGGGGTGGACTATATGCCTCTTCCCGTGTGGAAAGTATTTTTGATTCAATTTCTTAATATAGCAGGGCTGGGACCTATATTCGGTGCGATAATGGGTATCATGTTTGGTCCGGCTGCCTTCCTTTGGATTGTGCTTGGGACCGTGTTTGCCGGTGCCGTGCATGATTTTTTGTCGGGCGTGATTTCCGTGCGCCGCGACGGTGCGTCTCTGCCGGAGATTGTCGGAAATGAACTCGGCGGCGGAGTCAAGCAGCTGATGAGAGTGTTCTCGCTGCTTCTTATGGTGCTTGTCGGTGCCGTGTTTGTGCTCACCCCGGCGGGTCTTATCGCCGGTATGACGCCGGAATGGATGGATACCCGCTTCTGGATATTTGCGATATTCCTGTATTATATGCTTGCTACGGTATTGCCTATCGACAAGCTTATCGGCAATATATATCCTGTCTTTGGCTTTGCGCTGTTATTCATGGCCGCAGGCATAATGTGTGTGCTGATATTTGGTGATGTGACCATTCCTGACGGGTTGTCGGAAGGATTGTACAACCGCAGGGCTGATGCCGGGTCAATGCCTCTGTTCCCCATGATGTTTGTCTCTATCGCTTGCGGTGCTATCTCGGGATTTCATGCCACGCAGTCGCCGATGATGGCGCGGTGTCTTAAAAACGAGAGGCTTGCGCGCCCGGTGTTTTATGGCGCGATGGTGGCTGAGGGGCTTGTGGCGCTCATATGGGCTGCCGCCGCGATAGCATTTACCGGAGGATATGGTCAGCTTGGCGAATATCTGTCGGCAGGCGGTGGAGCGGGCGCTCTTGTCCACGACATCTCTATCAGCTGGCTGGGCGCTTTCGGAGGAGTGTTGGCGATACTCGGCGTAATCGCCGCCCCGATCACTACCGGCGACACCGCCTTGAGAAGCGCGCGCCTGATTGCTGCTGATTTTATGCATTACGACCAGCGCACCATCGTGCGTCGTCTTATTGTCTCTATCCCGATTTTTGCAATCACATTTTTTATCATGCAGATGGATTTTGAAATCCTCTGGCGATATTTCGCGTGGTGCAATCAGGCTCTTTCCGTGTTTACCCTTTGGGCGATAACCGTTTATCTCGCCCGACATGGAAAGATTTACTGGATAACCATGATTCCGGCGATGTTTATGACATGTGTGTGCATGACCTATATATTGTTTGCTCCTGAAGGATTCCGTCTCGACTACACGTTGTCGGTAGGCGCAGGGCTCGTTTCAGCATTGCTTGCCTGTGTGTGGTTTATGCGCAAGGTAGTTTATTCCAAATCGTTTAATATAGTTGAGGACTGATTCATGACTGATACTGACATTATTGCCATATCCGGCTCTACCGATAAATATAATTTTCATAGTCACACTCAGTTTTGCGACGGGCGTGTCGACATGGAGGTGATGACTCGTGCGGCGATTGACGCCGGCATGCAGCACTGGGGATTTTCGCCTCACTCGCCGGTGCCGTTTGAGTCGCCGTGCAACATGCATGCCGGGGATGTCGAGACCTACCTCTCGGAGGTGGAGAGGCTGAAGGGGATATATGGTGACCGAATCAGTCTTTATGCTTCGATGGAAATCGACTATCTCGGTGACAACTGGGGGGCGGCGACTCCTTATTTCAGGAATTTGCCGCTGGATTATCGCATAGGGTCAGTGCATTTTGTCCCGTCAGACAAGGGATATGTCGATGTCGACGGCAGCTTTGAGTCGTTTAAGGTGAAGATGGCTGAATATTTCAGTAATGACATACGCCATGTCGTCAACCTGTTTTACCGCCAGTCAATGGCGATGGTCGAAGCCGGAGGATTTGACATAATCGGTCATCTTGACAAGATAGGTCACAATGCCTCTTTGTTCCGACCTGGCATAGAGGATGAAGACTGGTATTGCCGCCTGGTAAACGACCTTATTGACCTCGTGATAGAGAAGGATATTATTGCCGAGATTAATACAAAGACTTACGTGTCAGCAGGTCGCTTTTTCCCGTCGCTCCGCTACTGGCAGAGGCTTGCCGATGCCGGAGTGAAGATGGTGGTCAACAGTGACGCCCATTATCCGGAGAGAGTCAATCTTGGCAGAGACGCCGCTTTTGCTTTATTAAAAACCGACAATTCATTATAATTATGCCAGTAAGAGTCCCTGTGTCACTGCCAGCAGTCGAGACACTTCGCGAAGAAAACATATTTGTCATTGACGAGCAACGCGCCTCGTCACAGGACATCCGTCCGCTTCGTATCGGTATCTTAAATCTCATGCCGCTGAAGATAATGACGGAGACCGATCTGTTGAGGCTTATATCCAATACGCCGCTGCAGATTGAGCTTGACCTTATCGACACGGCGTCACATGTGTCGCGTAATACTCCACGCGAGCATGTCGAAGAGTTTTACAAAACCTTTGAGGATATACGCGGACAAAACTATGACGGATTCATAATAACAGGCGCCCCGGTGGAAAAAGTGGATTTTGAAGAGGTCGACTACTGGGAAGAGCTGTGTGGCATATTTGACTGGGCGCGTACCCATGTCACCTCTACATTATATATATGCTGGGCTGCGTTTGCCGGGCTGTATCACCACTACGGTGTGCCGAAACATGTCATCGACCATAAAATCTCCGGAGTGTTTCCTCATTATGTCAGTGATCCGCGCAATCCCATATTCCGTGGGTTTGACGATGAGTTTTATGTGCCTCACAGCCGCTTCAGTGAGTTGAGGCGTGAAGAGGTGGAGGCTGTGAATGGGCTTGACATAATTGCTGAAAGCCCTGAAAGCGGGGTATACATGGTGATGGCACGAAACGGCAGGGAGTTTTTTATTACCGGACATTCTGAATACTCGCCCGGGACCCTTGATTTCGAGTATCGCCGTGATCTTGAAAAGGGCATGAACCCGTCAGTGCCGGCACATTATTATGTTGACGATGACCCTGCGAAAGGACCTATCGTGCGTTGGCGTTCCCATGCCAACCTGCTGTTCAGCAACTGGCTGAACTATTTCGTATATCAGGAGACCCCTTACGACATTCGCGACATCCACGTGTAGACGCTGATGTCGCGGATGTAAGCCTGACCGGGCGAAGCCGGGAGATATTAGGAGAGCTTCTGCTCGCCCTTGCTTGTAAGATGGGGATATTTTGAGAGAGTCTTTACAGTTTATTTACAGTTGTGTCATGTTTTTGTCGGGAATAGGATTTTTTATTAAATTTGCGCTTTCATTTTCCAATCTATAAAAATTGTTAAACTTTATCATCGTTTGAGATGAATCTTTCAGGTACAATTGACTTTCGTCCGAAATTGGTTTCGGCGTTGCGTCACTATTCATTGAGTCGTTTTAAAGACGACCTTATCGCGGGTATAGTAGTCGGTATCGTGGCACTCCCGCTTGCTATCGCATTTGGTATCGCTTCAGGTGTAAGCCCGACTGTGGGATTGATTACCGCTATCATAGGTGGTTTTCTTGTGTCGGCTTGTGGAGGTAACTCTGTCCAGATCGGCGGCCCTACAGGCGCGTTTATCGTAATAGTCTACAGTATCATCCAGAATTTCGGATTGCAGGGGCTCGCAATCGCGACTCTGATGGCAGGACTTATACTGATTCTTTTAGGGCTGTTTCATCTTGGCACTGTCATCAAGTTTATCCCTTATCCGATTGTCGTTGGGTTTACGAGCGGTATCGCGCTTACAATCTTCTCTACGCAGATTAACGACTTTTTCGGGCTTGGACTGAAAGATGTGCCGAGCGATTTCATCTCAAAGTGGGGGGTGTTTATCTCTAACTTCGGTAACATCGACCTGCCTACACTTGGAGTCGGCATCGTGTCGCTGTTGATAATCGTGTTTACTCCGAAGTTGTCAAAGAAACTTCCCGGTTCGCTTATCGCTATTGTGATAGTGACGGCGCTTGTTTATTTTATGGAGGGTTTGATTCCCGGCATGGAAGTGGAGACTATCGGCGACCGTTTCGGCAGTCTTCCTACCGACATCCCTCAGCCACAAGGTTTTGAGCTGTCGATGAACACTATAAACATGCTTATGCCCTCGGCATTTACAATCGCTATATTATGTGCCATCGAGTCGTTGCTTTCCGCGACTGTCGCCGACGGTGTGACAGGCTCGCGCACTAACAGCAACACGGAGCTTATAGGTCAGGGTATAGCAAATGTTGTCGTGCCGTTTTTCGGCGGCATACCCGTGACGGGTGCTATCGCGCGTACAATGACCAATATCACCAACGGCGGTCGTACACCGGTTGCCGGAATCATACACACAGTCGTGCTTCTGTTGATATTCCTCTTCCTTATGCCTCTTATCAACCTGGTGCCGATGAGCTGCCTTGCCGCCGTGCTTATTGTAGTGTCTTATAATATGAGCGGATGGCGTACGGTGGTAGGAATCTTCAAGGCTCCGAAGAGCGACGTGTCGGTGCTTGTGGTGACATTCCTCCTTACTGTAATATTTGACCTTACGATAGCCATAGAGATCGGTCTGCTGCTGGCGGTCATATTGTTTTTGCGCCGAGTCATGGAAAATACCGAAATCAAGGTGTATTCCGAGCAGCTCGATGTCGCTGAGGGTACAGAGCTGACGCAGCATGAAGTGCTTGATGTGGCACAGGGTGTGAGCGTATATGAAATCGACGGACCGTTTTTCTTTGGCGTAGCTACCAAGTTTGACGAGACGATGAGGTCGACCCTCGGCACCAAACCGGTTGTGCGCATAATCCGCATGCGTAAGGTGCCGTTTATCGATGCCACTGCCGTGCATAACCTTGAACTTCTTATCAAGTCGTCGCAGAGCGAGGGTATACACGTTGTGTTGTCGGGTGTAAACCAGCAGGTGCGCCAGACTCTTGTCAAGTCAGGCATCGACAGTCTTGTCGGAAACGACCATATCTGCGACCATATAACGAAGGCTGTAGTGATGGCTAATAAGATTGCTGATGCACGCAGGGCTGAGGTTAACCACAAGGTAAACGCGTAAACTGTTAAAAATCAAGTTAAAATAATGCACAATTTTGCGCTATTTAATAAAAACGCATTTTGCTGCAAAAAAATATTCTAAAAAATGTTGTAGTATTCCAATTTTGTATTAACTTTGCAACGTTTTTGAAGCTAAAAATTGTTTTATTATTAATTCACAAAGAAATGAAAAAGTTAGTTTTATTACTTGCTGTTATGTTCAGCGTATCAATGTTCGCTTGCAAGTCATCTGAGGCTACTGACGCTGCTGCTGATTCTGCAGTTGTTGTAGAGGAAGAAGTTGTAGCTGTTGAAGAAGTAGCTCCTGCTGATTCAGTAGTTGCTGACTCTGCTGCTGTTGTAGCTGACTCTGCAGTTGTTGCTGAATAATTATTATTCAAACAGCATGAAATAAGCTGACCACTAAGTGATCAGCTTTTTTTGTGTCTTTACGTGAGCGTTTTATCTTTTGCGATTGCTCCGGCCGCCTTATTCCGATACTGTGAAACTATTAAGTGATTTAATTTGTTTTTAATAAAAGTAAAGTTTACTTTTGTTAAAAGCAAATATATCATGAACCCTATACAAGAGTCCGTGAAGGGCAATATATTTATGCGGATTTATCGTTTCTATCGCGATGGTTTCCGTTCAATGACCGTAGGTCGCTATCTGTGGCTTATGATTATCCTTAAATTATTTATCCTGTTTTTTGTGTTTAAGCTCTTTTTCTTCCCCGATATACTTAAAAGAGACTATGATGATGACCGTGAGCGTGCCCAGGCTGTAAGAAGTGCGCTTATTGATGAGGATAGAAATCAATATCAACAAAAATAATAACAATCGCTTATGGATGACTTAATTAGTGTAGTAGAGTGGTCGCGATGGCAATTTGCGCTTACCGCGATGTATCACTGGCTATTTGTGCCTCTTACAATCGGTCTGGCTCTCATCGTGGCAGTTATGGAAAGCATTTATGTGAGAACCAAGGAGATGAAGTGGCTTGCCATGACAAAATTCTGGATGCTTCTCTTTGGCATAAACTTTGCCATCGGAGTGGCTACCGGCATCATTCTTGAATTTGAGTTTGGTACAAACTGGTCCAATTACAGTTGGTTTGTCGGCGACATATTCGGCGCCCCGCTTGCAATAGAAGGCATAGTGGCGTTTTTCATGGAGTCGACATTCATTGCCGTTATGTTTTTCGGATGGAAGAGGGTGAGTCCCGCTTTTCATCTGACGGCTACGTGGCTCACCGCTGCCGGCACAGCCTTGTCGGCGATGTGGATTCTTATAGCCAATGCATGGATGCAGCAGCCTGCCGGCATGGAATTTGACCCCGCTCAGATGCGCAATGTGATGGACGATTTCTGGGCTCTTGTCTTCTCTGATACGGCAGTGGCCAAGTTTACCCATACGGTTTCGAGTGCCTGGGTTGTAGCCGGAGTGTTTGTGATTGGCGTAAGCTCATGGTTCTTGTTGAAGAGGCGTCATGTAGAGATGGCTATGGATTCGATAAAGGTTGCAGGATGGATCGGGGGTGCCGGCATACTTGTCACGCTCGCGACCGGTGACCTCTCGGCTGTCAACGTGGCAAAGCATCAGCCTATGAAACTTGCCGCGATGGAGGGCCTTTACAATGGTAGCCGCGGACAGGAACTTGTGGCTTTAGGGGTGCTTAACCCGTCAAAGGAGGTCGGCAACGATGAAAATCCCTACCTGTTCCATGTCAGCATACCTTATGGGCTGTCATTTCTTGCGACTCATGACCCCCATGCGTTTGTGCCCGGTATCAATGACCTTATCGAGGGTATAGAAATTGATGAAAACGGCGACACTATAAAGACTGTAGGATACGGCGAGCGTATAACACTTGGCAGGGAGGCCCACGAGGCTCTGCGTGCCTATGACAAGGCGATGGCTGCCGGCGACGTCGAGGCGATGGCTGAAGCTGAAAAGGAATTGAAGTCAAAATATGAGTATTTCGGCTATGGTTATTTTGACTCGCCGGAAGAAGCGGTGCCGCCTGTGGCGATGACATTTTATGCTTTCAGAATCATGGTGATTGCCGGAGGTTATCTGCTGCTCTTTTTCGCAGTTGCCCTATTTGCCGCCTATAGAAAGCCGTCGTGGCTTAAAAACAGACTTGTCAACTGGGTTGGCATGCTGTCAATAATCGTTGTATGGGTCTGCTCTCAGAGCGGATGGATTACCGCCGAGGTGGGCCGTCAGCCGTGGGTGATTCAGAATCTTATGCCTACGCGCGCGGCAATCAGCCAGATAAGCGAGTCGTCGGTAATAGTGACCTTCTGGATGTTTGCAGCGGTGTTTACGATTCTGCTTGCCGCTGAGGTGAGCATCATGCTTACTCAGATAAACAAACATTCAAAGGAAGATTTATCAACAATATCTAAAGAATAACAGCTATGGGACTTGAACATTTACAGATATATTGGTGGCTGCTCATCTCAGTGTTGGGCGCACTGCTTGTATTTCTTCTGTTTGTCCAGGGAGGACAGTCGATGATACTTTGCACACGCAACCCGATGGAGCGTAATCTTATAATAAACTCGATAGGAAAAAAGTGGGAGCTGACATTTACTACGCTTGTCGTGTTTGGCGGGGCGTTTTTTGCATCATTTCCACTGTTTTACAGCACCAGTTTCGGTGGAGCCTACTGGCTGTGGATGCTGATTCTGTTTACTTTTGTAGGGCAGGCTGTGAGCTTCCAGTACAGGCGTAAGGCAGGAAATCTTTACGGCACATCGTTCTACGACTGGCTGCTGATGATTAACGGGGTGCTTGGCTGCTTCCTGCTTGGGGTGGCTGTGTCGATGTTTTTCTTCGGTGCAGAGTTCTCGGTCAAGATGGGTAATATTCTTGATTCAGGCTCGCCTGTGATTTCAAGGTGGGCGCCGACTCATGGATTTGAGGCTATCTTCTGCTGGAAAAACTGGATTCTTGGCATAGCAGTGGTGTTTCTGGCGCGTATGCAGGCCGCATTATACTTCATGAACAATGTAGGTGACGATGACCATTTCTTTAGACTAAACAAGCGCAGGGTGCTTGTCAACGGAGTTATCTTCGTCGTGTTTTTCCTCGTTTTTGTAGGGATGTTGCTTATGGCTGACGGTTACCGCACTACCGGTGCCCACAGTTTCTTGCAGGAGTCTAACCGCTATCTGCTTAATTTTATCGAGATGTGGTGGTGTCTTGTCTTGTTTCTTGTAGGAGTAGTGATGGTTTTGTATGCCGTGTTCAGGTCAAGTGTGTCTGATCATTATACAAAGGGTATATGGTGGTCAGGCATCGGCACATTTATTGTCGTGCTTTCTCTCTTCTTTGTCGCCGGATATAATGACACTCCTTATTATCCGTCGCTTACCGATCCGTCAAGCTCGCTGACAATACAGAACAGTTCGTCGACTTACTTCACATTGAAGGTGATGAGTTTTGTGTCGATACTGATTCCTGTCGTTGTCGCATACATCGCTTATGTGTGGTACAAGATGGACCGCGGACAGTTCACGCCCGAAGAGATGGAAAGTGACAGCCACTCTTATTGACCGGTCATAGATGCCGGGGTAATCACGGCCGGTTAAGCCCCGGCTTGACAATAAATTTCAGATTGTCACCCATAATCCTTACCTTTGCAGGAAACTAAAGGATTATGGGTGACACATTTTATACACTTGAGGCTCCCGCAGAGGGATGGTATAAGGAGAAGATGAGCAAGTTTCTCGCATTTGCCGTCCCGGTCGATAGCGCCGCGGAGGCAAAAGAGGTTATATCATCCTTTCAGAAGAAGTATCATGACGCGCGTCACGTGTGCTGGGCATACATGATAGGGGCGGCGCGCACTGAATTTCTATCCAATGACAACGGCGAGCCGTCGGGCACTGCCGGAAAGCCTATTCTCGGTCAGATAAATTCTTTTAATCTCACTAACATAGTCATCGTGGTCGTGAGATATTTCGGCGGTATAAAGCTCGGTACGAGCGGACTTATCGTGGCTTATCGCGAGGCGGCGAGAGAGGCTATAGCGGCAGGCACTGTCATAGAGTGTCACGAGCAGGCGACAATCGGCTTCACGTTCCCGTATCTTGTGATGAATGACGTGATGAAAGCTGTAAAAGACCCGGAGGTAAAGATTGTCGACCAGATATTTGACAATGCCTGCGAGATGACGATAAAAATACGCGCTGACCTTGCCGGGGCAATGACAGCGCGTCTATGTGGTATAGATGGAGTGAGTCTTCGGGATTAGTCGATGATGAGCATCGCGTCGCCGTAGGCTCCGAAGCGGTATTTTTCTTTCACCGCGACTTCGTAAGCTTTCATCACAAGGTCATAGCCGCCAAATGCGGTGACCATCATGAGCATGGTGGAGTAGGGCATGTGAAATCCGCTCACCATTGCGTTTGCGACGGTAAAGTCGTAGGGAGGGAAGATAAACTTGTTGGTCCAGCCGGTAAAAGTCTTCATGTGTCCGCCCATGCTTACCGCGCTCTCGATTCCACGCAGCACTGAAGTGCCGACGGCACATACGCGCTTACCGGCATCTTTTGTCTCGTTTACCCGGTCAACAAGAGTCTCGCTTACTTCCATTTCCTCCGAGTCCATGCGGTGTTTAGTAAGGTCTTCCACATCGATTTCCCTGTAATTGCCAAGACCGGAGTGTACGGTCAGAAATCCTGACTCGATACCTTTTATCTCCATGCGTTTAAGCAGCTCGCGGCTGAAATGCATGCCTGCCGACGGAGCCACTACCGCGCCTTCTTTCTTAGCGAAGATACACTGATAGCGTTCGGCATCCTCAGGCACCGGCTCGCGCTTAATGTAGGGGGGAAGCGGTGTCTGTCCGAGCTTGTAAAGCGCTTCCTTAAATTCTTCGTGGCTTCCGTCATAGAGAAAGCGCAGTGTCCTTCCGCGTGAGGTCGTGTTGTCGATGACTTCTGCCACCATTGACTCGTCGTCGCCGAAATACAGCTTGTTTCCGATACGTATCTTGCGGGCAGGCTCTACGAGTACATCCCACAATTTATTCTCTTCATTAAGTTCGCGCAACAGGAACACCTCGATTTTTGCGCCTGTCTTCTCCTTGTTGCCATAGAGGAGCGCGGGAAATACTTTTGTGTCGTTGAAGATGAACATGTCACCTTCGTCAAAATAGTTGATGATTTCCTTGAATTGGCGATGTTCAATCTCGCCGGTAGAGCGGTGCACTACCATAAGTCGTGACTCGTCACGAACGTCACATGGTTCCGTGGCTATAAGCTCATCGGGAAGTTTGAATTTAAATTGAGAAAGTTTCATAAACGTATATACGGTAATGTTGTTAATTTCCGATTTGTCAGTTACTTTGTTCTTCCGGCATTTCGATGGGGGTCTCGCCTATGAGTTTTATTGCGTTGTCAACCGACAGGCAGTTGTCGACATGCACGGTGCCCACCCTTGTGCGCCGCAGCGCAGTGAGATGTCCGCCTGACCCGAGTGCTTCTCCGATGTCACGTGCGAGAGCTCTGATATATGTGCCTTTGCTGCACACTACCCTGATTTCAATGCTTTCGGGAGTGAATGTCAATAATTCGATAGCGTCGATTACAAGCATCTTGGGCTTTATCACGACCTCTTTGCCTTTGCGTGCCCGTTCATAAGCCCTTACGCCATTTACCTTGCATGCGGAGAATGCCGGCGGTATCTGTGATATGGGGCCGGTGAACTTCTTTAGCGTTTCCTCGACAAGTTCGCGTGTAATGTGTGACGTAGGATATGTCGCGTCAATCTCTGTCTCGAGATCAAATGACGGCGTGGTAGCCCCGAGGGCTATCGTAGCCACATACTCTTTGACATGAGCCTGAAGGGTGTCTATCTGCTTGGTGGCTTTGCCGGTGCATATCATCATTACGCCGGTGGCAAGGGGGTCGAGAGTGCCCGCATGTCCTACCTTGAGCTTCTTGATTTTCATTCGCCGCAGCAGCGCGCCTCTTACGCGCTTTACAGCGTCAAACGATGTCCAGCCGAGTGGCTTGTCGATATATAATATTTCTCCGTCAATAAAATTCATCGCGATATTACCAGATTAGACAGACGATACCGGCGATGACACAATACACGGCAAACCATACAAGCTTGCCCTTCTTGATGATGTCGAGCATCCATTTGCACGCTATGCAGCCTACGATGAACGAGGCGAGGAAGCCTACGACAAGGGGAAGTGTGCCTATCGAAGGGGCGGCTGAAGCGGCAGCGTCGGGGAAAATCATGTCTTTGAGGTCAAGAAGTCCTTTGCCAAGGATGGGGATGATGACCATGAGGAAAGAAAATTGTGCTACCTTCTCTCTGTTGTCGCCAAGGATTATACCGGTCGCGATTGTGGTGCCTGAGCGTGAAAGCCCCGGGAGAACTGCTATTGCCTGCGCGCAACCGATGATGAATGCGTCAAGCCAGGTTATGTCTCTGCCCTGAGGGCTTCCGGGATTTTTGATGGCAGCGCGGGTGCGGGTGAAGTAGGCGAAGCAAAGTAGTGCGGCAGTGACGATAAGGCAGATGCCCACTACTGTAAGATTGCCCTTGAAAAACTCTTCTACATCTTTTTGGAAAAATGCGCCTACAATCCCCACCGGAATACAAGAAAGCAGAATCTTGCACACAGTGTAGAAGCGGTTGTCGCGCTTTACCGTGAAAAATGACACTAACAGGGGGTAGAACTCATGCCACAGGATTACAATCGTACTTAATACTGTGGCTACATGAAGCATGATGCTGAACTCAAGCGATGCGTCGGGGTCGAGATGCACTCCGAGTATCTGCTTGAATATTTCAAGATGTCCGCTGCTGCTTATCGGCAGATATTCCGAAAGCCCTTGTATTATGCCCAGTATAAGGGCGTCAATCCAGTCCATGTCTTATATATTATATATTGTAGATTATAATAATGCCTGTTATTTTTTGCGCGGGCGGAAGACTATAGCCACACCCATGAAAATGAATCCGAGAAATGCGATTGTCGGGCCGACCACTATGCGTCTGGTCGAGAAAATGTCGGGGTTGAATGACTCGACAGTGGTGCTTCCGCCAAGCATCAGCAGGAAGCCGGTCAATATCACAAAGCCGGCAATCGCCATGAGGATGAAGTTAATCTTGGTCAGGGCAAAGCGGCTGCGCGGCTCTGTCTCTATTATGTCGCCGGAGTTTTTGTCGGCTCTTGTTTTGTTGTTTGTTGCCATATGTCGGGGTGTATTATTTTGTCGTTGTCATTTAAACATGTCGTCGTAGTCGGAGCGCAGGTACTTGTTTGTGGCAAACAATGAGGCGACAGCGCATATTGCGATGCCGATGACTATAATGCCTCCAAACACCCATGCCGCCTGGTCCCACGGTATTGCCGCCGCGATTATCGCGATTACTTTGTCGGCTGAATGTAGGTAGAACAGCGCGCCTGCAAGCAGCAGGTCGGCTATGATTGCGGCGAGAAATCCGCCAAGGATATTGCTGTTTATTATCGGGCGGCGGATGAAGCTTCCGGTGGCGCCTACGAGTTTCATCGTGTGTATAAGGAATCTGCGGGAATACACTGTGAGCCTTACCGTGTTGTTAATCAGGGCAAAGGATATGAATAGCAATGCCGCCGCCACAATCGTCAGAATAAGGGCTACTGACTTGATGTTGTGGTTGATGGCATCGACCATGTCGGAGTGTACGCTGATTTCGCTTATATAGGGCAGCTTCTTTAGCGGGGCGATGAGGGTTTCTATCGAGTCGGTGGAGGCGTAGGCGGCTTTTACTTTTATTTCAAGCTCTCCCGGCAGCGGATTGACACCAAGCACCTTTATGAGGTCTTCGCCCGTCTCTTCCTGCCATTTTTGCAGGGCGTCTTCCGGTGAAAAGTACCTGATGCCTGACACTCCCTGCGTTGAAGAAAAGTGTTTCTTCAGGTAATTGACATTGGTTACTGTGGCTGTGTCGGAAAGAATCACGCTGAATCCCATGTTCTCGCGTATTTCTGTGGTTATTGACCTTGCCGCTATGCCGAGCATTGAGATTATGCCGAGCAGCAAGAGTACAAGCGCGACACTGACTGTCGATGTTATCTGAGCTGAAAATGTAGATATGACTTTTTTACCTTTTTTCTCCATATATGGTGTCACGGGGCGATAATTGCCTAATGACGTGCAAATTTACAACATAATTGACGGCTTGTCAAGTATTTGGGTGTAAAAAAATACTTCCGGTCGGCAATTTAAATCGCTGACCGGAAGTATGATATTGAAAATTAGCTGATTATGCAAATTTTGACCAGTCGGTCTTGCGCATGTCGCCTTCTGCTGCAAAAGTAGTGTGGAAGGCGAGGGCTGCATTGAGTGAGTGAGGAGTGTGACCGCCCTTCGTAAGCTTCAGGTAGTCCCAGAGAAGCTGTTTGTACTCGGGGTTGACACAATTTTCGATTACAGTTTGAGCTTTCTGTATCGGTGATTTGCCGCGAAGGTCGGCGATACCCTGGTCGGTGATTATTACATCTACGGAGTGCTCGCTGTGGTCGAGGTGTGACACCATCGGTACGATAGTGGAAATGAGTCCTCCCTTTGCCATTGACGGACAGCTGAATATGGAGATGTAGGCGTTGCGGGTGAAGTCGCCTGAGCCACCGATTCCGTTCATCATCTTTGTTCCGGTCACGTGGGTCGAGTTTATGTTACCGAATATGTCGGCTTCGAGCGCGGTGTTCATGGTTATGACACCGAGTCGGCGCACGACCTCAGGGCTGTTGGATATTTCGCCCGGACGGATGAGAATCTTGTCGCGGAAGAAGTCTATGTTGTTGAACACCTCTGCCATTTTGGCATCGGAGAATGTCATCGAGCAGGTGGATGCAAATTTACATTTGCCGTTTTCCATAAGGTCGACTACAGCGTCCTGGATAACTTCGGTGTACATCTCGAACGCCGGGATTTCGGGTGAGTCGCCAAGACCGAACAATACGGCGTTTGCCACGTTGCCCACACCGCTCTGCAGGGGGAGGAATGTGGCGGGGATGGCTCCGCGGCGGAGTTCGTTGATGAGGAAGTTACATACGTTGGCTCCGATCTGTTCGGTTACCTGGTCGAGCGGAGAGAATCCGTGTACACCGTCGGTGCTGTTAGTGCGGACGATTCCTACTATTTTTGACGGGTCGACTTTCAGCAAGGTGTCGCCTATGCGGTCGCTCGGCTTGTAGATGGGGATTTCGCGGCGGTAGGGTGGATCAAGCGGGAGATAGAGGTCATGAAGCCCTTCGACTGATTCGGGGATGGCGTCGTTGAGCTCGATGATGATTTTTTTTGCCATTTTTGCAACGGTAGGTGTCATGCCTACACCGGTGCCGAGAAGTATCTCACCGTTGTCGCTGACGCGCGCAGCCTCGATTATTGCCACGTCGATGTCGCCGAATGTGCCATAACGGAGCTTCTGTGCAAGCTCTGACAGGTGAAGGTCAAAGTAGTTTGCCTCATGAGCGTTGATGCGCTTGCGGAGGTCGGCTGAACTTTGATAGGGGGTGCGCTTGTCTATGGCGTTGGCGCGGGCGAGGGCTCCGTCGATATGGTCGTTGGTTGACGCGCCTGAAAATATGTTCACTTTAAAGGGCCTGCCTTCGGCGTGCTCTTTTTCCGCTTTTTGAGCCAGTGCCTCGGTTACTGCTTTGGGGGTACCGGCAGCGGTAAATCCTGAGATGCCGAGGTTGTCACCGTTCTTAATGATGTCGGCAGCTTCTTGAGCTGTAAGGATCGGGAATGCCATTGTCGTGATAATTATAAAGTCGTTTAAGGAAAAATTCGTAATTTTGCACAAAAGTAAATAAAAGTGCGCAACAAACAAAATTTTTCAATCTGAGGATTGGTTATTTTGATAAGCGATACTTGCAATAATTGGAGATTAAGTAATCCGGAAAAGGCGCGGTGCATGGCGGTGGCGTGATTGAAATGTATTTTGCACTGATTATGGACACGTGGAAAGGATTGCTTGACATGATATATAAATAATGATAAAATAGTTGATTATGACTGATAAGATGAATGGCGCCGTCGCTGAGAGACGGTTGTATATAGAGACATATGGCTGCCAGATGAATGTGGCAGACAGTGAGGTCGTGGCAGCCGTGATGTCGACTGCCGGCTATGACATGACCGATGACATTAATCTTGCCGACGCTGTGCTGCTTAACACATGCTCCATCCGCGACAATGCCGAGCAGAAGATTCATTCGCGCTTGCAGTATCTTGCGTCGTTGAAGCGTAAGCGTCAGGGCGGACTTATTGTAGGCGTGATCGGCTGCATGGCGGAGCGTGTAAAGGACGACCTTATCGCCAATCATGGTGTGGACATGGTTGCCGGTCCTGACTCCTATCTTGACTTGCCTGCGCTGATAGGCGCGGTCGAGGCGGGTGAAAAGGCTATAAATGTGGATTTGTCGACTACTGAGACTTACCGTGATATAATCCCGATGAAGATAACCGGCAACAGGGTGTCGGGATTCATAAGCATAATGCGCGGATGTAATAATTTCTGCTCTTATTGCATTGTGCCTTATACAAGAGGCAGGGAGCGTAGCCGGGAGGCTGAAAGTATATTGAGGGAACTCGCCGACCTGCGTGAGCGTGGGTTCAAGGAGGTGACCCTTCTCGGGCAGAATGTGAACTCTTATAATTATGTGTCGCCCGATGGTGACACTGTGGATTTCGCCCGCCTGTTGTCGATGGTGGCGGAGGCTGCGCCTGACATGAGGGTGAGGTTTACGACAAGCCATCCTAAGGATATGAGCGACGACATCATTGACGCGATAGCTTCCCATGATAATATATGTAATCACATTCACCTGCCTGTGCAGTCGGGCTCTGACTCTGTGCTGAAGGCGATGAATCGTAAATACACGCGTGAATGGTATCTCGGGCGCATAGCGGCAATTCGTCGCGCTATCCCTGACTGTGGAATCTCCACCGATATGTTCACAGGCTTCCACGGGGAGACCGAGGATGACTTTGAAGAGACGCTGAGCCTGATGCGTGAGGTGGGATTTGATTCCGCGTTTATGTTCAAGTATTCGGAGCGCCCTGGTACTCTTGCTGCGCGCACTATGCCCGACAATGTGCCTGAGGAGGTCAAGATTGATCGCCTTAACCGGATGATTGCACTTCAGAACGAGCTGTCGGCTGAGTCTAACCGCCGAGACATAGGCAAGACTTTCGAGGTGCTTGTCGAGGGTGTGTCAAAGCGTTCAAAGGAGCAGATGGTAGGGCGCAATCAGCAAAACAAGACATGTGTATTCCCGCGCGGTGATTTCCGTATCGGTGATGTCGCGCGTGTGCGTGTCACCGGCTCGTCGTCGGCGACATTAATCTGTGAACTTTGCTGATGGTTAGACCCCGTTCCCCGGCGTTAACAAATATTGGGCAACGGGGTCTTAGTCGGCTGTCGTGTGCAGGATGTCGAGCAGTGCCTGACGGGAGATAATGCGTATCTCGTTGGTGTCATACTCGATTATCCCGCGCTCTTTAAGGCTTTCAAGAGTGGATATAAAGGATGTGCGCTGCACGCCAAACATTGAATATAAGTCTCTCTGTTTGCATGTCAGCGCTATGTCAGTGCCACCGGGCTGTGTAAGCGATATTATCCAGAATGCGATACGCTCCTCAAGGCTTCCCGCTGTTATCGACAGGATGCCGTCAACCGCCTTTTGTGCGTTGCGCGACAGTATGTTGAGGAAGTTGAACAGAAATATTTCGTCTGTGTTAAGTATCTTTGTATAGTCGGCTTTTGAAATCTGTAGGATGCTTGTGGGCTCTATAGCCACTGCCGAGCATGGATAAAACGGAGCCTTGCCGAATAAAAATTCGGGGGAGAGCACATTTGGTGCTTCAAGTGTCTGCGAGACCTTGAGACGGTTGTTGGCATTGGCGATTGTTACTCTCAATTTGCCTGAGATTATGAACACTATATGTGTACACGGGTCGCCTGCATTTACCACAGTCTCATCTGAAAGATATTTCAGGAAATGAAATTTGGTAGTGCCAACGACTTCTGATAGCTTGTAGCGGCTTACTCCTTTAAACAGCGGGAGCTCCATCAGTATTTCATACATGCTGTTCATGACTCTGGTATTATATTGTATTATATTAAACGCTGATGTTTTATAAAAGTTTTTAAAATTAACGAAATAAGGGTTAAGCCTGTCGGGTTTTCTCCTGTCTTGTCTTGAAAAACAGCTGAAGGGAATTAATTGTATTCTGCCATGCTACATATGCCGCCGGTCCTACCGATGCTATGGGATTCAGGTAAGTGAGTGCCATCCATATTGCCAGCACGGTGTTTTTTTGTCCTAATCCTTGTGCGCCTGAAATCTTGTCGCCGAGGCGCGAACCTATTTTTCTGCCGATATAGAATTGCAGCATACAGGCGGCAAGCGATGCGAGAGCGATAAGGATCATTTCAGGGATGCGGTCGGCAGGCTCTTTCATGACAAAGCTCACAGCGTTGCCTACCACAATTATCAGGGCGACCGCCCATATATAGAACGAAAGTGACTGGCGATTGGCGATTTCGTGATGTATTCTCGGCGCGAACACCTGGAATAGAAGCGCAAGAGCAAGCGGTGACAGTATAAGTGGAAGCACCTTGACGCATATCGTTGTCGCTGACTCGATAAATCCTATTTCTGCCTCCGTGCCCATCAAGGAGAAGAGCAGAGGGGCGAGCAGGGCTACCGCAATGTTGCTGAAAATAGAGTAGGTGACGACTCGCGAGACTGATCCTCCGAGCATCCCTGTTATTACCGGCGCAGCTGTGGCTGTGGGACAAAATATGCAGATAAACGCTCCCTGCGCTATGTCGGCGTTAAATGGCAGGATGGTGATGTAGGCGGCGATGGAGCCTATAATCTGGACAGCAAGCATCGCCCAGATAAAGCGTGTTATTTTGAAGTCTTTGGGCGACACTCGGCAGAAAGTAATCAGAAGCATGATAAATATAAGACATGGTGACAGAAATGCAACCATGCCGATGTAGTCATGCAATATGATTCCGATGACCATTGCTATCGGCAGTATCCACGGTTTGAGCTGCTGCCTGAAGTTTGATGTTTTCATGGTGCAAAGGTAATCCCAAATCTTAAAAATAGCAAATGCTTCTTGACCGGATTTGTTCTTGTGGATTTTGTCGCTGAAATAGGTGGACTTTTTGTTTGAAATCGTAAATCAAAATAAGATAATGGGATTAATTGAGTTTCAATCATAATCTATATTATGACATGGATATACTCTGATTATCAGTATTAAATATTTATATTTACATCTAATATTTTTGTATCTATATCGTATATAGTAGGCATGTAATGAACAATTGATTAATTTTGTAATGCTGAAAGAACGATATAAATCGAACTGTCAGTTTTTCCAACAATGTGACGAATGTAAATAGTGCATAATAGTAAATGTGTTTTATGTTAGGTTTGAAAGCCTTTGAAAGAAGGCACAAAAATGGCCACTTCGTGAGAAGCGGCCATTTTTGTTTGTTTCAATGACCGCTTTTTATGTTGCTAAATTAAGAAACTTGAATCGCATTATTGATTTCGTTTGAGTGAAAAAGTGTTAACGCGATTGGAGCATCGGAATTTTGATGTATATTTGTAAGTGAAAACCTTGGATTACTAATTGTTTACCAAAAGACCTAATGCGATACCGTTTCATTATATCAATATTTGTTTTGTTGATAAGTGCTTATTCTGTGACTTGTCGGGCCGATGCACAGTTCCCGCCTACGCTTGACCGGGCGTTGAAGTCACTTGACAAGGCGTTGGAAAACAGGCAGGACAAGATTGATGAAGTCAATGGATTGATAGACTCTTTGCGCCGGGAACTTTCAGCGCCCGGCATAGGGTATAATGACGAGATATTACTACTGGAGCAGATTGCAGGGGCATTCCGGCATATCCAAGTTGATTCGGCATGTGCGTATTCGGAAAGGGCGATTGCTCTTTCACGAGAGAATGGAGATTCAGCGCGCGCTATGAGGCTGTATCTTAACCAGATTGACATTTTGCCTCTGCGAGGGTATGTACATGAGGCGTTGATGAGAATAGACTCGGTGAACACCATGTCTCTTGACAGTGACTTGAAACGCTCATTCTTTAAAAATGCGCGCAGTGCGTTGCTGTGTATCACGTCGTTATATTCACCCCACGCTTTGAATGACAGCTATTTTGAGCGGTATGTCGCTTATAATGATTCTTTGCTTTCGGTTACTCCGGAGGATGTGCCTGAGCATAAGCTTTATCTTGGCTGTCATTATCTCGGTTCCAATCAGTTGTCGCTTGCAATGGCTACCCTTAGCGATTATCTTGAGTCGATAGATATGAATAATGCGTGTTTCGGTGATGCGGCTGCTAATCTTGCGATTGCCCAGTTTGTCCGGGGACGAATGGATCTATGGCTTTATTTCTTGACGCTGAATGCTCATTTTGAGGTGGTGAATGGATATACTGACGGTGAGGCGCTTCGTCAGATTAGTCCGCGCTTGTATGAACGCGGTGACGTCAATCGCGCTTATAGTTACCTGTTTACCTCTCAGGAGGACATCGCTTCGAGCGGCGCACTGATCCGTAGTATGCATGTCGCCGAGGCTTTCCCAATGGTTGAGGGTGCTTACCGGCTTCAGCAGGAGCGGTACACATATATATTATGGACGGTGCTGGCTTGCCTTTTGCTGATATGTTTTCTGGTGTTTATGATTATGCGTAATAAGATGCGCGACTTAAAGCGGCTTAGCGATTTAAAGGTGAAGCTTGCAAAGGCTAATGCCGTAAAGGAAACTTATATAGCGGAATTCCTTTCTCTATGTTCAGTGTATATGGATAAGCTTGAGGAGTTTAACCGCACCGTCAGCCGCAAGATTACTGCCGGACAGATTGAGGACTTGTATGGCATGGTGAAGTCGGGGCGTTTTATTGATGAGCAGACGAAGCTGTTTTATGATGTATTTGACAATGCGTTCATAAATATATATCCTGATTTTATTCATGACGTGAATCTTCTGCTTCTTGACGACAAGAAGTTTGTGCTGGCTGACACTAAGAAGCTTACTCCTGAGCTGAGGATTCTTGCGTTTATGCGTCTCGGGCTTGAGGACAGCGCACAGATGGCGCGTTTTCTCGGGCTTTCGTTGAATACAGTTTACACCTATCGTAACCGCCTGAAAAGCAGAGCGAAGAACAGAGATACTTTTGAGCGGGATATTCTTAACATTGGCGGTGTTGGCTGATGCCCTTTTTGAAACTGTTTATATAGTCTTGTGATGGCTTGTGCTGATTTTGGTTGATTCTCAGGCTGTTGTCGACTTGGTTTCTTGTATTGTGTTATATTGACATGTGATAGTGTTGACAATCCCATGTCTCAATTGCTATTTTTGTGCCGTGATTGATGTCTAAGGACGATTTTTCACGCCACTTATTGTCTTTATCGCTTTCTCTTGAGCGAATAAATAAAGCTATAGTGGAGTTATATCGGCTATTATTGGCTTGCTGACATATATATTGAAAAAACAGAACTCAATAGGTATTATTTTTGAATAGGAAAGATTGATGTTAGTTAGTAAAGGTTGAATGCCCGCAAGGGCGTAAAATCGGGAGCGACATCGGGAGATGCTGCTCCCGATTTTGTGTAGAAGTTTTTTAAGTTAAAAGTGGGTTGGGTGTCTCTTTGTCGGCGATTTATTTCCTGTTTCTTGGTGGAAAAATTATCAAAACGATGTAATAATAGTGGTTTTTAACAAAAAATACATTATGTAATTATTTTAAATGGATGACTGTAATATGGTGTATGATAAATTGTTATCTATTATATAGAGAAATTGAGTTTTATATTGAATTATGATAGATGTGTTTTATGTGAATTCATGATATATCTTTGCAATGTGTAAAATAAATTACTCAGTCTAAGATTAGAAAAGTTATTAAAAAGGGTTAGTATTTTTGATGTGAAGAATTAGGATAGTTAGTTTATACAATGATGAAAAGTGTTTTTGATTAATTAATGTTTTAGGTTGATTACTTGGCGAAAGCCAAAACGAATAAAGCCACTCGTGAGAGTGGCTTTTTTGATGTCATATGGTTTCGTAGATTTCCAGGTAGGAGCTTGCCGGATCTGCCGGGTCTATTATATATCCTGGATGAGGGTCAGTCAGTTCGTGACATGTCATCTCTCTGTTTTCAAAAGCTATGTGGAGCAGTTCCCAGTCTGAGAGTATTTTGTTAAAGAGTTTGCGGTTGTGGGATTCTCTTTTTATGAGGGCTTTTCTTGTCTGGTAGATGTCGGCGGGATTGGAAAGCGTCAAGAGGGTAGGTATCTTATATCTCATCAGTACATAGGCGAGCATCGGCAGGTTGAGATAGTCTCCGTCAAGGGTGTAGATATGTATAATGTCGGGACGTACTTCTGCAATACGGTCAAGGAGGGTAGACGTGGCTCTCATCGAATGGAGGTGATACGAGTCGCTGATGTAGCCGAGGGTTCTATGAATTAACCTGTCGGCTTTGGTGCCTATCTTTATTGCCGGTGATGGAGCGGTTATTTCCTGCTTTTCCGCTGCTGCCACAATTATTTCGTGATGTGATGTGTTTGCCTTTTTTATGATTTCGGCAATTTCTTTTCCCGTGTTATATGTTATGATCAGAATTTTCACCGTCTTTTTGATTTCTCTTTTTGCAAATATAGCTAACTTTACTCTTATAATGAAATTATATCTTTTTAATCCGGAAAATGACATCGCGCTCGCTTATGGCAGGCGGAGGTTCACGATGTCACAGAATGTCGCCCGCCTGCATGATGACGGCGCGTTACTGCCTATGTGGTACGCTTCTGATTGTGACGCTGTTTTAGGTGTTTGTCATGATGGGGAGTGGCTTGACTTTGTGAGGACTTCGTTTGGCATCGGGGCTGACGTGACTGAGTCTTGCCGTCATGGGGTATTCAATGGTTCTCCTTGGGGGTGGTCGTTTGACGTGTCGCGCAGGCTTTCGTCAGCCGGGGCTGCTGTAATTAGTGACGAAAAAATCGACGCTATTGCCTCGTTGAGTCATAGAAGGGTGACAGTAAGAATTATGCAACGGTTGCATGAGAATCTGGACTTCCCTCTTCCTCGTGTGCCGGTTGAGATTTTCGATACAGGGAGTCTGCTGCAGCGTGTTTCAGAATCTCCTGTCTATGTCAAGGCGCCGTGGTCAAGCAGCGGCAGGGGTGTATTTAGGGTAGATACTGTTGATGAGCGTGTGCTTGCCCGTGTTGAAGGCGTGTTGCGTCGTCAAGGGAGCGTGCTTGTCGAGGATGCTCTTGAAAAGAAATGTGATTTCGCCATGCTGTTTCATATATCCGGCGGTATAGTCAGTTGGGTGGGGTATTCGTTTTTTTTCAATGCCGTCGGCGACGCTTATGGCGGAAATATGCTTGCCGATGACAGCCGGATTGAAGATTTGCTGGTCGCAAATGGAGCTGTGCGTGAGCGGCTGCATGCAATACGCGGTCTCCTTGTCGATGTACTTGCTGATATAATCGGTGACGCCTACGAAGGTTACTTCGGCGTTGATATGCTGATTACGGAGAGTGGCATGATAGCTCCCTGCATAGAACTTAATCTTCGCATGACAATGGGGGTTGTAGCCCACATCTTGAAATCGCGCTATCTTCCTGACGGGGTTACGGGCGTCTACCGTGTATTGTCAGGCGTTCCTTCGTCGGTGACCGCTCCGGTGATTGAAAATGGAAAATTACTGAAAGGTAGCGCGTTTCTTACCCCACCTTCAGCAAGCGGGTTCAACTTTATTATGGAAGCCGGCGGTCAGCTTATTTCCGACAGATGCTTGTAAAGCTTGTGTACCGGCAGCCCCATGACATTGTAGAAACTTCCGTCGATTCCTTTTATGCCGACAGCGCCTATCCATTCCTGGATTCCATATGCCCCGGCTTTGTCATAGGGACGGTATTTATTGATGTAATAATCGATTTCTTCATCGGTGAGATTGTCAAATGTGACTTTTGTCTCGGCTGAAAATGACACGCTTTTGACCGATGTAGACACGGTTACACCTGTTACGACTTTATGGCTTTTCCCTGATAGCATTTTCAGCATTTCCTTTGCCCTCTCTTCCGACGACGGCTTGCCTAAAATCACGCCGTCGACAATCACTACCGTGTCGGCGGTTATTATGATTGTGTCAGGTGTTATTGTCGGCAAATAGGCTTTGCCTTTTTTTGCTGAAAGGTATTCTGCCACTGATTCCGCCGGCATGTCAGCGGGATAGCTCTCATCGACCTCAATTATGTCAGCTATGTCAAAGTCTATGCCGAGCATCCCGAGCAACTCGCGGCGTCGGGGGGAGTGGCTTGCAAGGAGAATCTTTTTCCCGTCAAGATTTCGTAGCGGCATTGGGAAAGTATTTTTGGGGGTTAACGTATAGGGTTGATTACCATCCGAATGCCTTTTCTGATGACATCCAGCAGTCTTGTGCTTTCATTATTTCTTCAATCAGGTCGCGTGCCACACCGTAGCCGCCGTTTACCGGCGAGATATATCGTGCCGCTTCTTTGATTTCTGTGGCGGCGTCGGCGGGGGCGACAGGGAGTCCTACGTGACACATCGACTCATAGTCGGGAATGTCGTCGCCGACAAATGCTACCTCTTCCGGCTCGAGTCCGTAACATTCCATCCACTCCTTGAGTATATTTATTTTGACTCCCGCCTTCATGTATATATCCTTGATGCCGAGGGCGGCAAATCTTGTTCTTATCGCCTCGCTGTCGGCTCCTGTTATTATGGATAGTATATAGCCGTGTTTTACCGCGAGCTGTAAGGCGTAGCCATCTTTGATATTTACCATTCTTGATGGGACGCCGTTCTCGCCAAGCGGAATCGTGGAGGGCGACAACACTCCGTCTACATCAAAAGCTATCGCACGAATTTTGCCAAGGTCATAATTAATCTTGCTCATGAGGATAGTATTGTTTTATAATGCTTTCTGAAAGAATGGAATATAGCTCTTTATTCTCTCCGTCAAGCATTTCAAGGTGCTTGTTGATGATTTTCCTGTCGTTTCTTCGAGCCGGTCCTGTCTGTCCTTCCCGGGGAGTCACCTCGCAGGCTTTTGCGAGCATTGCTTCTACAAGCGGACGCATTGTCTCGAATCCAAGTCCGAGTTCTTTAAGCAGCGATGCAGAGATGTCCCATAGCCTGTTGGTGAAATTGCAGGCAAATACCGCGGCGATATGCAGCTTTGCCCTGTGTTCACTGTCGGCATAATAGACCTTTTCTGAGATAAGTGATGCATATTGCTTGAGAAGTCTCGCTGTCTCAGGGTTGTTGCCCTCTATGAATATCGGCACCTCGTGCATATTGACATCGACATCCTTGGAAAATGTCTGCATCGGGTAAAATACGCCATAGTCGCATGATATTGTGGCAAGTGCTTCCATTCCTACGGAACCTGAGGTGTGTGCCCACAAGCCACCCGCGCCTTTGAGCTTTTGTGCTATCTCGGCTATGGCGTCATCTTTTACCGATATGATATATAGCCCCGCGTCAGTGCATAGCGAATCAAGATTGTCAATAGCCTGTGCCCCTACTTTTGCGGCAAGGACTTCTGCTCCTGACAGATTATGGTTGTATATTTGCCTGACGTGAGTGTGTCGCGCAAGATTTATCGCAAGATGTGTCGCGACATTGCCGGCACCGAGTATTACAACTCCACCTTCAATCCCGTTCAGCGTTCTTTCCATGTGCCTATATGCACTTTTTCCCAAAGAAGCTTGTCGGTTGCCTGAGGCTTGCGCTCTTCTGCCTTGTGTCCGAGAGTTATTATGCACACAGGCAGTATTGTATCGGGCATTTCAAGCAGATTTTGCACATATGTCTCCGACTCCATGTCGTTTGCCGTGTATCTTCCGCGGAGCTGTATCCAGCAGCTTCCGAGTCCGAGGTCCTGAGCCTGTAGCTGAATATAGGTAGCGGCTATTGCTGCGTCTTCAATCCAGGGGTCGGTGGCCTCAACATCCACAGCCACCACGATTGCGAGTGAGCATCCGGCTACCGGTCCTGCTCCGTGTTCCTTGCACTTGCTTAAAGCTTCAAGCACAGCGGAGTCCTCCACAACTACGAAATGCCAGGGGCGTGTGCTTTTTGATGACGGAGCCATGAGTGCGGCTTCAAGGATTGTCTTTACGTCCTCGGGATTAATCTCTTCTTCTGTATATCGGCGTATGCTGCGTCGATTGACAATAAGGTTATGAAAATCGCTCATAAGATATTGTGCTGGTAAATATATGAGAAAATTGATGTCGGGATTAACGACGGCACACCCATGCGTTAGGGTATCTTATCGCATATTTGTCAATAGTTACCGGTTGGCGCGCCATGTCAATGGTGCTGCCGGTTGCGATATATACACGGAATCTTCCGTCGGCTTCAGTAATTTCCATTCTGTCGCCATGATTTTGAGAGGCGATATATTCCTTTGCTTTCTCCAGCGTGGGGAGTGACGCTACTATAAGGTAATATCTGTCAGACGGGTCAAGATGCAATGTTGCGGCAGGTACGGTGTTTTGTGTGATTTCAGCGACTGCAACGCTTTTGATGATACTGCTTTCTTCCTTTGCGGGAAGAGCGATACGCAAGTCAAGGTCGGGCTGTGACACAGGCTCAAACACCGGTTCTTCAACATGAGACGTGGATGTGATGCCGCTTGCGATACCGGCAAATGCCGCCTTATTTTCAATAATCGGGGTGGTCATTGTCACGCCCAGACATAAGAGTAGGGCGATTGATGCCGCTATGTTAAGAACACGACGGCGCACGGAAGATGAGTTTGCCTGTTCTGAAGCAGTGGCTTCAGCCTCGTTTCTGACAGTTTCCGATATCGGGGTCATGGCGATTGCCCGTAATCCGGCAAGGCGAGGGGTGATGGCTGTCTTTGAAAATGGCTCAAAGGTTATAGCGCCATTGTCGCTGCGGCTGAATATGCCTAAGCGTCCGAGAGCAAATTCACCTGAGTTTTCAAGTTGAAGCTTTAATGCCGCCACTTCTTTCGACAGCATTGCCATAGCATTGTCAAAGGTTGTCTCTGTCCCTCTTGCTATTGATGATGCGAGCAGTCCGTCATTGTGGGTGATGTCGGGATTGAATCCAAGGGTGCGTGACGGCGGAAACATGCAACCAAGCTCCCGGTCAATATACGCCGGACGGTAATGGGCTATGATAGCTCCAAAACCGGGTATTGCCACACATTCGTGTCGCAGCATCAAGTACTCAATATGACGTATCATCAAATTCACAATACAAAGTTACGGAGTTGCCGTCAGATTTCAAAATGTTAATTAAGTTTATTTGTTCGGCAGTTATCAACAAAGTTATCAACACAGTTATTTACACTGTTGTCAACACCGCGCGGATACTCAAGGAAAAGGTCACCGGTGTTTCCGGTGACCTTTTGTATAAATCCTATTGAGAAGAATGTATTGAAGCGTATTGTTTTATCTTACTTTCAAGGGTTTGCCGGCTGTAAGGGTTGTTGTGCGGCTTATGCCGTTGAGCTTGCACAGCTTGTCGACTGTAGTGCCGTTGGCTTTTGCTATTTTAGAAAGCGTGTCGCCCTTCTTTATTCTGACAGTTGACGATTTTCCCGATTTGCTTGAAGAGGCAACTGCTTTTGTGGATTTCTTCTTTGGCGAGTAGTCGCGAGAGTTCTGGTAGGTACTCTTGTTGAATGTAAACTCGTCAGTATGAGTTGTCTGATTGGCAAAGTCGAAAATTGCTGCGGGATTTATCGCATATCCCATATAGCGTGTCTCGAAGTGGAGATGGGGGCCGGTCGAACGTCCGGTGTTGCCGCCGAGTGCGATAGGATCGCCTGCCTTTACATATTCATCAGGCTTTACAAGGAATTTTGACAAGTGACCGTACACGGTCTCAAGCCCGTTTTCGTGGCGAACGATTACATAATATCCGTAACCTTTGCGCTCAAATTTAGTGAGTCTCACCTTTCCGTCAAATGCTGCACGTATCGTGTCGCCTATCTGCACTTTGAGGTCGATTCCTTTGTGCATACGGCGGAATCTCGGACGATATCCGTAGGGTGATGTCACGTAGCCGTTGGTAGGCATGGCAAAATTACTTACATCTATCTTTTTTGTCTCCGGAACATCTGAACTGCGGTAGGGATTGACGGTTCCGCTGTCCCATCCTTCGGTGTAGATGTCCATTTCGGGCTCTTCTTCTTCATTGAAGATATTGTCCATGTAATCAAGCGTTTCTTTCAGCTTGATCTGTTCGTCGATGTTTGTCTGGTACGCGAGCAAATCCTGGTGCTCGGCGTTGTGCTGTGCGGGTCGGCGGTTGAAATTGGTTTGTGCCGATACCGAAAGTACAGTTGCTAAAGCTAATGCCGTCGCGGCGGTAAATTTTTTGATATTAAATTGCATCGGTCTGTTTTTTCAATTAATTGGCGTCAGGCGAGTAGAAAAAGCTCAAATCAGATGGAGTGTAATCAAATATTTCTTCCGGCTTGAAGAATCTGTTTAATTCGATTTTAGCACTCTCAACGCTGTCGGAAGCATGCACGATATTCTCTTGCCCGCTCATGGAGAAGTCTCCTCTGATTGTGCCGGGGAGAGCTTTCCTTCCGTTTGTGGCTCCGGTCATTAGTCTTACGGTCTCTACGGCATCGATGCCTTTAAGACACATTACAATGACGGGAGTCGCCATCATGGAGTCCAGGATAAATGGGAAAAAAGGTTTTTCTACCAAGTGAGCATAATGCTCGCGAAGTATTGTCTCGTCAAGTTGCATCATCTTCATTCCTGTGATGATGAGTCCCTTGTCCTGAAATCTGCCGATGATTTTACCGGTCAGTCCACGATGTATGGCAGAGGGCTTGAGTATTACTAAAGTTTGCTCCATGTCAGTTTTGATATTTTAACCTTTTCTTACGTCTGTACTTCAAATATAAGAAATTTTCCGCTTGGGTTGAATACATTGTCAAGATAAAAAGTGCAAAAAATATCAACAGAAATTAAAATGTCGAGATAAAACACTGTTAATCAGATATTTTGTAGAAATATGTTTTACAACATGTTTTCAAACTTCCTTGTTGTCGTGCCTGTTTCTCGACCTGTGATAATGTTAAAATATGTTGTGTGAGGCTGTTAGCTTATGCGCGACCAGTCAACACGGTTGTTGCCCGACATGGCGAGTTCGTTGCGTAAAACTGTATTTTCAGGTGCTTTCAGCTCCGGGTCGGCGTCCAGAACCTCGATGGCGGTGTCACGCGCGAGCTGTACAATCTGACCGTCGGTGGCAAGATTTGCAATATTCAGCTCGATAGGCATTCCGCTCTGCATTGTGCCCTCAATGTCGCCCGGGCCCCTCATTTTGAGGTCGGCTTCAGCTATGACAAATCCGTCGGTCGTCGATGTCATTATCTCAAGGCGCCGGCGCGTTTCTTTGGCTATTTTATGATGAGACATCAGTATACAGTAGCTTTTGTCGGCTCCTCTGCCAACTCGTCCTCTGAGTTGATGGAGCTGCGAAAGCCCGAAACGCTCAGCATTCTCGATAAGCATCACTGTGGCGTTTGGCACATTTACCCCGACTTCTATTACAGTCGTGGCTACCATTATATGGGCTTGCCCTGATGCAAATAGTGTCATCTGGTGGTCTTTTTCCGCCGGTTTCATCTTTCCGTGGACATAACATACCTTGTATTGCGGAAAAGTTTCCCTGACAAGCTCGTAGCCTTCTTCAAGACAGCGCAGGTCAAGTTTCTCGTTCTCCTTGATAAGCGGATATACGATATATGCCTGACGACCTTCTTTAAGTTGCCTGCCGATTGCCTGATAGACGCTCATGCGGTTGTCGTCATAACGTAATAATGTAGTGACCGGTTTTCTTCCGGGAGGAAGCTCGTCAATGACCGATACGCTCAAGTCGCCGTAGATGGTCATGGCGAGAGTGCGGGGGATAGGGGTCGCTGTCATGACAAGGACATGAGGGGCTATGCGGTTTTTTGACCATAGTCTTGCGCGTTGGGCGACACCGAAGCGGTGTTGCTCGTCAATCACTACAAATCCGAGATTTTTGAACTGCACATTGTCCTCAATCACGGCATGAGTGCCGATTAATATGTGCAGTGACCCGTCATGGAGCTGTCGGTGGATAATGTCGCGCTCGGCTTTGCCGGTCGACCCGGTAAGCAGTTTTATGTTGATTCCGAGAGGTGCGGCAAGCTTGTATATAGTCTCGAAATGCTGAGTGGCAAGGATTTCAGTAGGCGCCATCAGGCATGCCTGGGTGTCGTTGTCAAGTGCAATCAGCATGCAGAGTAGTGCCACAAGCGTTTTGCCGCTGCCGACATCTCCCTGTAGAAGGCGGTTCATCTGCCTCCCTGTGGCAATGTCGGCGCGAATCTCCTTTATCACGCGTTTTTGGGCGCCTGTAAGCTCAAAGGGCAGGCGCTCAAAATAAAACCGGTTGAAGTAATCGCCTATTCTTGAAAAGCGGAATCCGGCAAGCGCCATGTTGCGTTGGCGTGAATAGCGCTGGATGTTGAGCTGAAGATAAAACAGCTCTTCAAATTTAAGCCTGAGCTTTGCCGCGTTCAGCGCGTCGATTGACTTCGGATTATGTATGTTGACCAGGGCGTCACGCAGTGGCATGAGTCTCAGCTTCCTTATGATGTGGTCGGGCAGCGTTTCCGTCATGTGGGGCGCTGCGGCAAGGGCAGTCTGTACCCATGTGAAAATCTGCCTTGTGGCTATACCCTGGTTGCGGAGTGTGTCGGTGAGAGGGTATATCCCGCGCAATCCCTGAGCGGCACCCGCTGAGTCGGGCATGTCTACTTCAGGATGAACCATGCTCCATTTGCCGTTAAAGCTTTCCGGTTTACCGAAAAGGATGTACTGGTTGCCGGTGTGATAGCTGTCTTTTAGCTGTTTTACCTTGCGGAACCACACGACTTCCATCGTGGTCGTCCCGTCGGTAAACACCCCTACAAGCCTTGTCTTGGCACCCTCGCCATGAATAGCAAATGCAAGGAATCTCCCTTTGACCTGTATTGCCGGCATGTCGCCTTCAAACTGAGAGATTTTATAAAAGGTGGAGCGGTCGACATACCGGTGAGGGAAATGGTAGAGAAGGTCGCGATATGACGATATGCCAAGCTGCTTGTTCAGCAGTTCGGCACGTTTCGGACCGATTCCACGCAGAAATTTTATGTCAAGACTACGCAGGCGGTTCATTTCTCGATATAAAGCGACGCGATTTTAATGTCGTCGGGGAGCGTGATTTTTATATTGTGAGGGTCTCCGTCTACGAGTGTTATGTCGTCATGGCCGGCTGCTGCCATGACCGACGCGTCGTCAGTAAAGTCGTGACGGTAGGGCAGGCTGTAGGCGTCAAGCAGCAATTTGCCGTCAAATGCCTGCGGGGTCTGGACTGCGCGAAATTCGCTGCGGTCAACCGGGGTCGAGCTTCCGTCGGGACTGAGGTGTCTCAGCGAATCACTCACCGGGACTACCGGGATTACTCCGGTCGATTGTCTTGCCGCTTCGATAATGCGGGCTACAAGTTGGCTGTCCACGACCGGACGGGCTCCGTCATGTACCATTATTATGCTTTTGCCGCTTTCCGGAATCGTGATTGTGGAAAGCGCGTTTTTGACTGATTCCCAACGTGTGCCGCCTCCGGTGACTTCAGTCGGTGAAATGAAATCATGACCGGCACACAGTTCGTGCCAGAAGTCAATATGCGCCTTGTTTAAGACTAATACTATTTTAACATTTCTGCATGCTTTTCTTAATCCGTCAATTGTGTGCATGAGAACCGGTTTGCCGTTCATGTCGCAGAACTGCTTGGGAAGGTCGGAGCCAAACCGTGTACCGGTTCCGGCTGCGACTATTATGCAATATATCGTTGTCTCAGTCATGTTTACAAAGTTACTCAATACTCGCGGTTTAAGCAAAAATAAAAAGGAGCTTAATCACTTAAGCTCCTTTTTATGGGTTTCCAATAGGTACAATTTCTAAGGTAAAAAAGATTGTTTTAGGTTTGTGATACAAAGGTCACCCTTTTTTTTGAGTTAACCAAGCAAAAAAACATGTTTAGCAACATGCTTTTGGCGAATAGCATTGCCGGTTATTCGGCTTCGATGGTGTAAATATCTGTATTATAATGGTTTACTATTAATGTTAACAGATATTTATATCTTTGAAATTTTCTAAATATGTACTATTTTATTAAATTCTTGTACATATCTGTATATTTCCATGGACTCTCCGTTAAATCGTGCAAACGAGAAGTGGTGAATCCAGTCGCCTAATATGATAACGCGACAATGATTTGAAATATTGTAGTCAAGCAGTACATGACGGTGACCGAATACAAAATAATCAATGTCACTATGTACTGCGGCATATTCCCTGGCAAACCTGACGAGCGACTCTTCGTCAGGATCCTTTACGACCGGTATCTCGGCTGAGAAGTTGCGGCTTGAGCATGACCACCGGAGGGCAAACGGTATGGTCCAGCGGGGATGGATTGCGCTGTACAGCTTCTGACATGTCCTGTTGCGGAAAATTGAGCGCATTAAGCGGAACGATGGTTTTAGCTTCCCTACACCGTCACCGTGGGACAGGAAGAATTTTTTGCCTTCAATCTCCTTTACAAGATATCCGTCAATTACAGTCACCCCTATCTCGTCGCGGAGATAGTCAAAGAGCCATATGTCATGGTTGCCGATAAACCAATAGATTTTCACTCCGGCGTCGGCAAGCGATGCAAGAGCGCCGAAAAACCTTACATATCCGCGCGGGATCACAGTCTTGTACTCAAACCAATAGTCAAGTATGTCACCGAGCATGTAAAGTTCCTTGGCGTCGTCTTTTATGGATTTGAGCCATTCCACGACGCGTTTTTCGTAGTCGTGGGGGTGCTCCAGATAAGTGGCTCCAAGATGCAGGTCGGAAATAAAGTATGTATATTTGCGGCTGCTCATGGGAGTGTCATAGAAATCCAAGATCCAGTTTCGCTTCTTCACTCATCATGTCTTTGTTCCATTCCGGTTCAAAGACTATGTTTATGGTCACGCTCTTCACTCCTTCTATGCTTTCCAGCTTTATGCGCGAGTCTTCTACAAGAAAGTCGGCGGCCGGACAGTTAGGCGCAGTCAGGGTCATGTCGACTGTAAGGTTGCCTTCATCATCGAGGTCAATCTTGTATATAAGTCCGAGATTATATATGTCTACGGGTATTTCTGGGTCATATACTGTCTTGAGCAGCGTTACAGCCCGTTCTTCTATCTTGAGTCTTTCTTCAGGTGTCATAATTTTTTTAGAGTGTCTAAAGTTGGTGTCGGGGATGATTTATTGATTAATCATTTTTAGAAATTCTTCTTCATTGATGATAGGAATGCCGAGGGTGCGTGCTTTTTCAAGCTTGGACGGACCCATGTTTTCTCCGGCAAATACAAAATCGGTCTTCTTTGAGATGCCGCTTACGTTTTTGCCGCCGTTTCGCTCGATTATCTCTTTATATTCATCCCGGGAATGATGGGAGAATGTTCCGCTTATTACGATTGACTTTCCTTTGAGCAGGTCGGTGCGCGATGACTCATCTTCTTCGGGAAGTGACATCTGCACTCCGGCTGCACGCAGCTGCTCTACCATTTCGCGGTTGTCGGGATTGCTGAAATAAGTGATTATGCTTTCAGCTATGCGGGGCCCGATGTCATCAATCAAGGTCAGCGATTCGGCATCGGCATTCATGAGCGAGTCAATGTCGCGCACCGCGCGTGCCAATTTTTTTGCCACGGTCTCTCCTACATAGGGTATTGAAAGGGCATATACAACGCGCTCAAATGGCACTGACTTGGACGCCTCGATGCCGTCGAGTATTCGTTCGACAGTGCGTGGCCCCATTCCCGGAAGCAGCATCATGTCTCTCGAGTGTCGGCTCAGGGTGTACAGGTCGGCGGGTGTCTTCACCCATCCGTTGCGGTAAAGGATTACAGCCATCTCTTCACCGATACCTTCGATATTCATCATGCGGCGCCCTACGAAATGCTCCAGGCGTCCACATATCTGAGGCGCGCATCCCTCCTTGTTGGGACACATCCACGCCGCTTCTCCTTCGATTCTTACAAGCGGGGTGTCACACACCGGGCAGCGGGTGACAAACTGTACAGGGCTTGCATCGGGCTGTCGTGCCGATACATCGATTCCTGTCACCTTGGGGATGATTTCGCCGCCTTTTTCGACATACAGCATGTCATGGTCATGAATGTCAAGCGACCTTATGATACCCTCGTTGTGAAGTGACGCGCGTTTTACGATTGTTCCTGATAGGAGCACAGGATCCAGATTGGCTACGGGGGTGACTATGCCCATTCTGCCTACCTCAAATGACACTGATTGCAATCGGGTGAGCGCTCGTTCAGCCTGAAATTTGTAGGCTATCGCCCATCTGGGCGACTTTGCCGTGTAACCGAGGTTAAGCTGCTGGCGCAGGTCGTTGACCTTGAACACGAGACCGTCGGTGGCAACCGGCAATTCTTTTCGTGCCGTGTCCCAATGGTTGATAAATCGGTCCACCTCGTCGATGCCGTGAAGCTTGGTCATGACAGGCGCGACCTTGAATCCCCATTCTTTCGCTGCAATCATGTTGTCATAATGATTGTCGGCGGGCAGGTTGTCGCCAAGCAGATAGTAGAACACGGCGTCAAGTCCGCGGCGAGCCACCTCGGCTGAATTCTGCATCTTTAATGTGCCTGACGCGGCGTTGCGCGGATTGGCAAAAAGAGGCTCTTCATTAAACTCGCGTTCTGCGTTCAGCCTGTCAAATTCTTTCCAGGGCAACACAATCTCGCCGCGTATCTCAAATTCCTCAGGCCATCCTGACCCCTGAAGCGTGAGGGGCACGCTTTTTATTGTCTTTACATTGTCGGTCACTACATCCCCGCGTTCACCGTCACCGCGTGTTACAGCTCTTACGAGCCTGCCATGCTCATAGGTGAGCGAGATGGACGTGCCGTCATATTTCATTTCGCCTACTATCGTGAAATCCTGTCCCATGAGCGCGTCACGTGTACGCGTCACAAATTCATCGACCTCTTCGATAGAATAAGTGTTGCCGAGCGACAGCATGGGGCGTTGGTGAAGATGCTGTGTAAACGCCTTGTTGATGTCGCTTCCGACACGTTGGGTCGGAGACAGAGGGTCGGCATATTCGGGATGCTCTTTCTCAAGTTGTTCGAGCTCCTTCATCATCATGTCAAAGTCGCGGTCGGAAATCTCGGGCGAGTTAAGCACATAATAATTATAGTTGTGGCGATTCAGCTCGTCACGCAGCCGCTCAATCTGCTGTTTGGGTTGTAGGTCCATGTCGTAGTGAAAATGAATTACTATTGCAAAGATAGCTATAAAAAAGAAGAAAAGGTCATTTCTTGATTCAGAAATGACCTTCTCATTTATGTTAAGCAGTGTCGGCTTACATCATGCCTCCCATGCCTCCCATACCCGGAGCGGGCATTGCGGGAGCGGGATTGTCTTCTTTCTTGTCGGCGATCACACACTCTGTGGTGAGGAACATTCCGGCAATTGAAGCTGCGTTTTCAAGTGCTACACGGGTTACCTTTGCCGGGTCGATGACGCCTGTCTGGAACAGGTGCTCATATTCGCCGGTGCGTGCGTTATATCCGTAGTCGCCTGAGCCATCCTTGATTTTTTGTATCACGACAGCGCCTTCAAGACCTGCGTTAGCTACAATCTGGCGAAGCGGCTCTTCGATTGCACGCTTGATGATTGCGACACCGGTGCATTCGTCGTCATTGTCACCGCATAGGCCGTCAAGGCTTGCGATTGCGCGGATGTAGGCTACACCGCCTCCGGGCACGATACCCTCGGCGATAGCCGCACGGGTCGCGCTGAGAGCATCGTCGACGCGGTCCTTCTTTTCTTTCATCTCTACTTCAGAGGGAGCGCCGATGTGAAGCACGGCAACTCCGCCTGCGAGCTTGGCAAGACGCTCATGAAGCTTTTCTTTGTCGTAGTCGCTGGTTGAGGTCTCGATCTGAGCCTTAATCTGAGCCACACGCTGTGCGATAGCCTCTTTTGAGCCGGCACCGTTGACGATAGTGGTGTTTTCTTTGTTGACAGTGATTTTTTCTGCCTGACCGAGCATGTCGATTGATGCGGTCTCAAGGTTCATGCCCTTCTCCTGAGAGATGACAACACCGCCGGTAAGCACTGCGATGTCTTCAAGCATCTCTTTGCGGCGGTCGCCAAATCCGGGAGCCTTAACCGCACAGATTTTCAGTGAGCCGCGCAGACGGTTGACAACAAGGGTGGCAAGTGCTTCCTGGTCAACGTCTTCAGCGATGATAAGCAGCGGGCGTCCGCTCTGGGCTGTTGCCTCAAGGATGGGGAGCATCTCTTTGAGTGATGAAATCTTCTTATCGTAGATGAGTACGTAAGGATGATCCATCTCACACTCCATCTTCTCGGTATTTGTAACGAAATAGGGAGAGATATAACCGCGGTCAAACTGCATGCCTTCCACGATGTCCACTGTGGTCTCTGTGCCCTTAGCCTCGTCAACTGTGATTACACCTTCTTTCTTTACCTTGCGCATTGCCTCAGCGATGAGCTTGCCGATTTCGGCATCGTTGTTGGCCGATACACGTGCCACGTCCTCGATTTTCTTGAGGTCGTCGCCTACTTCCTCAGCCTGCGACTTGATGCTCTCTACGACAGCAGCGACAGCCTTGTCTATGCCTCGCTTGATATCCATGGGGTTGGCACCTGCAGCAACGTTTTTAAGACCGACGTTGACGATTGCCTGTGCAAGCACGGTAGCTGTAGTGGTACCGTCGCCGGCATCGTCACCGGTCTTGGAGGCTACTTCCTTCACGAGCTGCGCGCCCATGTTCTGGAAGGGGTCCTCAAGCTCAACTTCGCGGGCTACCGACACACCGTCTTTTGTGATATGGGGTGCGCCGAATTTCTTCTCGATAATCACGTTGCGGCCTTTCGGACCAAGAGTGACTTTCACGGCGTCAGCGAGAGCGTCAACGCCTTTTTTCAGCTCTTCACGAGCCTTGATGTCAAATTTAATTTCTTTTGCCATGGTTATGTTATGCTTTTAATTATTCAGTAACGATTGCCAAAATGTCAGATTGACGCATGATGAGAAGTTTCTCGCCGTCAAGCTCAATCTCTGTTCCGGCGTATTTGCCAAACATCACTACATCATTTACCTTTACTACCATCTCTTCATCCTTGGTGCCGTTGCCTACGGCGATTGCTGTGCCGCGAAGCGGTTTCTCCTTGGCTGAATCGGGGATTATGATACCTGAAAGGGTCTTTTCCTCTGCTGGAGTGGGCTTGATGAGCACTCGGTCGGCAAGTGGTTTGATATTCATGACTGTTGTTATTTAAAGTTTGATTATGTTATTTAGTTTTATTTTCTGTTATACGATATAGCATATTTTGTGCCAAATCCTTTTTCTGACATGACGGTTGACAAAATGTCACCCTGCCACTTTGCACTATATATCTCAACAATAGTGACTGCGCGCAGGTTCATCGGCTATAATATAATAATGTGAAATAAATGTTGTGATGTCATGTGGGGGCGCGTAAATGTCAGTTTGTCATTTTTTGTAAGCCTGCCGTTTAAAAAGACAGTCTCATGTCAAAACCATTGACATGAGACTGCGTTATATCGGTTTCCGTGTCGGATGCTTACATGTGTAGGTCGTGCAGGTCATGACCCATACGCTCTTTTTTTGTGCGCATGTAGCGGAGGTTATATTCGTTAGGTTTCACCTCGATGGGTACATTGTCAGTGATTTCAAGCCCGTAGGCCTCAAGCCCTACACGCTTTACGGGATTGTTGGTCATGAGCCTCATCTTGCGTATGCCTATTTCACACAATATCTGGGCTCCAACTCCATAGTCGCGTTCGTCGGCGAGGTGTCCGAGGCAGATGTTGGCGTCTACAGTGTCCATGCCGCCTTCCTGAAGCTTGTAGGCCTTCATCTTCTCCATCAGTCCTATGCCTCTGCCTTCCTGGTTCAGATAGATTACTGCGCCTCGTCCTTCTTTTTCAATCATCTGCAAGGCGCGGTGGAGCTGCTCGCCGCAGTCGCAGCGTTGCGAGCCGAATATGTCGCCTGTCGCACATGATGAGTGTACTCTTACGAGCACCGGTTCGTCGCTTGAAGTGATGTCGCCTTTGATGATAGCGATATGTTCAAGCCCGTTGCTTTTCTGACGGAACGGAATCAGACGGAAATGCCCGTATTCCGTGGGCATGTCGACTTCGACACCCTTCTCGACAAGCGACTCCTGCTTGAGCCTGTAGGCAATCAGGTCTTTTATTGATATGAGTTTCATGCCCCATTCGTCGGCGAGCTTTCTCAGCTCGGGCAGGCGTGCCATTGTTCCGTCGTCGCTCATTATCTCCATAAGTGCGGCTGCAGGGTATAGACCGGCGAGGCGTGACAGGTCGACGGCGGCTTCAGTGTGTCCGGCGCGTCTTAACACTCCTTTATCCTGGGCATAGAGTGGATTGATGTGACCCGGTCTGCCGAATGTCTCCGGCTTGGAAGCGGGGTCGGCAAGGGCGCGTATTGTCGCGGCGCGGTCTTCGATGCTGACACCGGTGGAGCATCCTTCGAGCTTGTCGACGGTGACTGTAAACGGAGTCCCGAGCATTGATGTATTGTTGTCGACCTGATGGGGCAGCTCAAGCTCTTCGCAGCGTGAGATGGTGAGCGGCACACAGAGCACACCTCTGGCATGTTTCAGCATGAAGTTCACTTGCTCGGGAGTGATTTTTTCAGCGGCTACAATCAGGTCGCCCTCGTTTTCCCTGTCTTCGTCATCAACCACGATTACAAATTTTCCTTCACGAAAATCCTTTAATGCGTCTTCGATTGAGTCAAGTCTTATTTTGTCCATATGTGATTTAGGTGTTAATGTCATTAGTGTTAACCTCTAAGAGGGCTATAAGTTCGTTGTCGGTAGTGATAATATGCTCAAGTTCCTCTTTCAGCTTGCGCTGGCAACGGGTGCCCCAGAGGTAGATGGGGATTCCTACGGGGAATAGCGCGATGAAAGCCCATCCGATCGCTTTATAGTCGGTGGGGTGATAAAACCACAGGCTTCTCATTACGGGGAGTTCCATCAGCTTCAATATGACGACGCGGTTTCGCGAGTTTGCCATGTAGTCGACTGTCTGTTCAAGCATCGCGTTTATGGAGTGTATCTCGCGTCGGTCATAACCGTTCAGCCAATAATTGACATAAGATTCTCTTCCCGGATAACGGTCTATGAACTCGCGGCACATCTTTGACAGCGCCGTGATTTTTTCCTTGGCGGTGGTGATGTCGACTTCATCGATTACGACTTCTTTTACTGTCAGGTTGCGGGTCTCGCCTTTGCCAAACAGTTTTCTGAAGAAGTTGACGTAAGCGTCCTTGTTGAACACTGCAGAGTCGTTAACCGCCTTGTAGGTGAGAAATATACCCAAAGGTAGCAATACGAATGTCGACAGCCATATTCCTTCCCACACTTCGACATGTCCGTCGCGTGCAAGCTTGTAGCCGGAGTTGTCAATAATGTAATATATGATAAACAGTATTACCGAGATTACGAGGGGCATGCCGAGACCTCCCTTGCGGATGATGGCTCCAAGCGGGGCGCCAATGAAGAAAAACACAAGACACGCCACCGACAGGGTGAATTTTTTCATCATCTCGATTCCGTGGCGGCGTATTGTGGTGCGGTCATCGTTCATCGCAAATGATTTAAACTCGTAGTCCTGCTTTGCGCGTCGCGCTTTTGATAGCGCCTGGTTTATGTAGGATTTTGCAAATGCAGGATTGGTCCCGCGGAATATTGAATCGATGTCTACGGGGCGGTCAAGCGAGACTTCGGTCTGCTGACGTCGTTCCATGCCATTGGGGGTGCGGACGGTAGTGTAGTAGCTTATCCCGAGGTATGGTATTTCACGCAAGGCTTTTCCATAGATGTCGCCCACACTGTCGACACGCGCGTTTACGGAGTCGATAGTCGCCTGTAGCTCCTTGATATTTTTCCCGACATACTGGTTACGCATGCCGCTTTCATCCATGCGGTTAAAGTTGGCGTCAAATGTGATTAACACCTCTTTGTCGTCAAATGACTCGCGGCGATAAGGCACATTGTTTGACGATATGCCGCTTTGCTCGCGCAGGTTCTCAAACTGTTCCCCTTGCCAGAGCTTTAGGAAAAGGTGAGACTTGTCGTCGGTCATTGACATCTTACCTGAGTCGGCATATATTATGGTGGCATTGTCGGAACCCTTGCTTACGTTGTATATAAGCAGGTTATGCAATACTCCTGTTTCCTGGTCTTTTTTCTCCACAAAAAGGTTAAAACCCGGTATCTGGTCGTAAAACACGCCTTCAGGTATGTCAAGTTCAGGCGATTTCTGTCTCATGGAGTAGAGCAGGGTCCACATCTTTGTCTGTGCGATAGGCAGCACATTGTTCTGGAAGAAAAACGCGCCGATTGCCACAAATACCATAAGGACTATGAGCGGGCGCATGGAGCGGATGAGCGACACACCGGACGCTTTCATAGCGGTAAGCTCAAATTGCTCGCCAAGATTGCCGAATGTCATGAGCGATGCAAGAAGTATGGCGAGAGGTAGCGCAAGCGGCACCATTGTCAATGCCGCATAGAAAAACAGTTCTCCGATTACGCTCATTTCAAGCCCCTTGCCTACGAGGTCGTCGATGTAGCGCCATAGAAATTGCATCAACACGATGAAGAGGCATATAAAGAATGTCATCATGAACAGAGGCAGGAAGCTCTGGAGCATGAACAGATATAGTCGCTTTATTCTAAACATCGGGTTAATTGATTTTCAGCCGGCAAAGTTACAATAATTAATGTATTCATGCAATTAATTGCTATGTTGCTGATGCGCCGGCACGGAAAGCGCGGGGCGACATTCCTGTCAGATGCTTGAAATATTTGCCGAAAAATGACTGGTTGGGGAAGTTCAGTTTGGTGCTTACTTCCTGGATGGTGAGTCCGGTGTTCTGTAATAACAGCTTTGCCTCAAGAATCACGTAAGAGTCTATCCACTCGCCGGCGGTCCTTCCGCTGGCATCTTTTACTGTGGCTGACAGGTGTTTGGGCGACACACACAACTTTCCCGCATAATAGGCTACCGAGCGTTCTTTGGTGCAGTTAGCCTCTACCTCTTGCAGGAATTTGTAAAACAGTGCGTCTCTTCTGCGTGTCATCGCTGCCGCGTCGATACTGTGGTAAGAGCTGTAAAGCCCCAGCGTCTCGTAAAACATGGCCTCGATTACCGAGCGAATGACTTTGTCGCGATATTGGTGTCCGGCGCTGTAAGCCTTGCGCCTGAGCAGGGCGCGAAGCTCTATCTGGCTTGCCGCGTCTTCAGCAGAAAGAGTGATTACGGGATTGTCGCGAAACAGGGTGAAACAAGGAAGCATCTTGGAGAATGTCGATATTGAGTCACCGAAAAATTTAGTGCTTACGACAATGAAATGCCCCTTGAAGTTTTCGGAGGCTTTGTAGCTGCGCAATACGTGTCCGGGCTTGAGTATCATAAGCATGCGCCCGGTCAATTGCCGGCTTGTGGAGTCGTAATCTATGGAAAGAGAGCCGTCTTCACATAATATTGACAGGATAAAGTCAATTTTTGCCGGCAGTTTCATCCCCTTGATGTCATCAAGGGAGTCAATCACGGCTATGTCATCGATATAAGCCGCAATTTCCGAAGAGGGTGGTATGTGGTCTATCGTTGTTATGCTCATGGTGTGAATTACGCAGTGTTACGGTTACAAAGATAAGAAAAAATAGAGCTTCGTTGGCAATATTCCGTGAAAAATGGCTATATTTACAACCAATAAATGATAAACCGGTGAAATTGTGAAAAAGTGTGTTGCTATCCTTTTGCTGTCGATATTGTCAGTGTCAGGCCTCAGGCTTGGTGCTGCGCTTGATGTTAATGCGCCGGATGTGGAGAGTGAGCTTGAACGGGTTGACAATGAGCTTGACCGTCGTCATATATATCTGAAACGCCGCAGTTCGATGATTGATTCGCTCAATCGTCTTATCGTGGAGCTTCCTCGTCGCGATGTGCGCCGCCTTGACTTGATAATGCAGCTTGGCGACTGCTATACCGGTTATCTTACCGACTCTGCGATAGTAAACTATGAGCGAGGCGAAATGCTCTCCAACAGGCTCGGTGAGCGTGACATGGCAATGAACTTCAGGCTCAAGCGTATTGCCGTGCTGCCGGTTGCCGGTCTTGGCGCAATGGCGGTGGAGATGTTTGAGTCTATTCCTGTCGACTCGTTGAATCCCGAGTTGCGTCTTGTGGCTCTTGAATCAGGACGACAGATGTACAGCTATCAGGCTTCATTTTTTGTCAATTACCGTGACGAGTATGACCGCTGGCTTGACAAGTCGATTGAGATACAGCGTCAGCTTGTCGACGAGTTGCCGGCCGGGTCGGAAAAATTTCTGCTTAACCAGGGTGAATACTTTTTCCTGACCGGAAAACCTTCGGAGGCAAGGGCGGTGTTGCTTGATCTTCTTGACTCTATTCCGGGAAATACAAATATAGCCGCTCGCGCTTCCCACATAATAAGCCGTATATCAAAAAATCGCGGAGACACTGACTCTCATCTCTTTTATCTCGCAAAGTCGGCTGTCGCCGATATTCAGAGCGCTACGCGCGAGATGGTGTCGCTGCAGGAGCTTGGCATCGCTCTTTATGACCGGGAAGAGATAGGACGGTCCTATGATTACCTGTCGGTCGCACTCGCTTATGCTGTCGAGTGTAATGCGTCGATGCGTATGTTGCAGACATCGGAGGCACTGCCTGTGATTGCCGCGGCTTACCGGGATTCTTTGACGCTTAGCCGGCGAAGGCTTTACTTCGCGATAGTGGCGATGTCGCTTCTGCTTGTCGCGGTAATAGCTATTCTTGTCAAATTGCGCAAGGAAATGTCTCATATGGAGAAGCTCCAGATGGTGCTTGCCAATGCCAACCGCGTGAAGGAGATGTATATGAGCCAGTTTCTTAACCTGTGTACGATATACATGAACAAGCTGAACCAGTTTTGTAAGATTGCGGAGCGCAAGATCTCGACCGGCCATGCCGATGACCTTTACAAGATGACCAAGTCAGGGCGTTTTGTCGAAGAGCAGAGCCAGGAGTTTTATGATACATTTGACAGGGCGTTTCTTCATATTTATCCTACATTTGTCGCCGATGTCAATTCGCTTCTGAAGCCCGATGAAATAATCGTGCTGAAAGATGGCGAGCTGCTTAACACCGATCTGCGCATACTGGCGTTTATGAGGCTCGGGGTGGAGGAAAGCATCAGGATAGCGCAAGTGCTTAACTATTCGGTACATACGATCTATGCTTATCGCAACCGACTGAAGAACCGGGCAATCGATCGGGAGAATTTTGAATCGGATATAATGAAAATCGGGTCTCTCGGGTGAACAAATTAAGTGGTAGGGATGTTAATTAACAGAATCGATTAATTCACATCGCTACATGAAAGATATAAAGTCAACATTACTTGAACGACGCAGCATCCGTCGCTACGAGAGAGAGGATATTCCCGCCGAGTCTTTGGATTTTATCTATGAGGCTATCCGTAACACGCCTACAAGCTACAACGGACAGCAGTTTTCTGTGATTGATGTGGATGACCAGTCGGTTAAAGAGAAAATTTATGAACTTACCGGACAGAAACAGGTTAAGACTTGTCGTCATTTCTTTCTGTTTTGTGCCGATTATAATAAGATTACCGAGATTGCCGAAGCCAGGTCTATTGAATTGCCGGGCTTTCCGCTTACCGCCGACGGAGTGATTGTCGGGGTGGTGGATGCTACTCTTGCGATGATGAATGCACTTACAGCTGCCGAGGCATGCGGTCTCGGGACATGCCCTATCGGATATGCCAGAACGGCTGCGCCTGACGCTATCGCAAGATTGATGAAGCTTCCGCCGAAGGTGTTTGTCGTGTGTGGTCTTGCCATAGGAGTACCCAGGGAAATGCCTGATATAAAGCCCAAGCAGCCTAAAGAGCTGATGATTTTTAAGAATCGTTACAGGGAAGACAGTATGTTGCCTGACTTGATGGCATATGATAAAGAAATAACGGAATATAACGCCACGCGTTCCGGCACAAAGACCGATAATGACTGGGCGGAACACATTATATCTTACTATCGGGAGGCGATGTCATACAATACACTTGACGCATTGCGCCGTAGGGGATTTGATGTGAGGTTCTGACAAGCAAATGATGTTGCCGGAGCCTGCAAATGCGCCGGCATCGGGTCTTTCACCCAAGGAGATAACGCTCTCTTTTTAACCAAAAAGTGTTAATTAACAAAAATAATCAAATACACAAGCCGCTTTTTGTAAAATTAATGCTAATTTTGCGCATCATTGTTATCCTATGCGTAAAAATTGGCGAATTAGATTGTTTGGTTGCAAGATTGCGCTACAGCACTTGTTATTGTCGTTGCTATTAGTATTATTGCCCTTAGGAGCCATTGCCGGACAAGGCAAAGGCGTACTTGTCATTACTTCTTATAATCCGGATACTCAATCTATGGCGTCTACATTGTCAGCATTTGTGGATGCTTTTGAACGCTTAGGCTCTGACCCTGACAAGATTGTCGTCGAGAGCCTGAACTGTCTTGCCTATTCTGAGGCAAAGACGTGGAAAGAGCGTATGGCGGGGATATTGGTAAAGCATACAGGCGACAATGAGCCCGGAGTGGTGGTAGTGCTCGGTCAAGAGGCATGGAGCGCGTTTCTCTCACAGGAAAATCCTGAATATAAGAAGATGCCGGTAATCTGTGGCATGGTGAGCCGCAATACTATACTGACTCCCCCTGATTCCGTCGATTTGGACAGGTGGATGCCGGAGTCAAAAGATATACTAAAGGATTTTCCCGATTTTAACATAGTAGGCGGCTATGCTTACCAATATCGCCTATATGAGAATATAGGACTTGTTAAAAAGCTGTTCCCGTTTACCCGTGAGCTTGTATTTCTGTCCGACAACAGTTTCGGAGGAGTGAACATGCAGGCGTTTGTGAAGTCGGAGATGGCAGAATATCCTGAGTATTCATTTTCTTTCCTTGACGGCAGGGTGCAGTCGCTTGTTGAGGTGAGCGGACGCCTTGCCGGGCTGTCGCCTCATTGTGTGTTGTTGTGTGGCACCTGGCGTGTGGGGCCGTCGGATGATTTCGTGTTGAAAAGCACTACTTATGTGTTGCGCGATGCCAATATCGACTTGCCGGCATTCACGATTTCTTCAATCGGCCTCGGTCACTGGGTGCTTGGCGGCTATGTGCCCGATTACCACAATCTCGGTGCTGAGCTTGCTCAGGAGTGTCTCGATTATCTGCAGTCAGGAGGTAAGACTGTAATGGGGGTGCGTCTTGTCGACGGCAAATATCTTTTTGACGGTACTCGACTTGAACAGCTTGAAATCGACGAGACTCTTCTGCCTGCAGGATCGGAGATAATTAATGTGCCTGAGACTTTCTGGAGCGAGTATAAGAAGGTGATTATAGCCACCGGCATAGTGATTTTGTTCTTGATCGGAGGTCTTACGGTAGCGGTGATACACATACGCCGCATAAGGAAATATCGCAGATTGCTTGAAGCCAAGAGCCAAGAGCTTGCCAAGGCTAAGGATGTGGCAGAAAAAGCGAGTGAGATGAAGACGACTTTTATCCAGAATATAAATCACGAGATACGCACTCCGTTGAATGCCATTGTCGGTTTTGCCCAGGTATTCGCCAATGCCAACGTCGGTCCTATGAAAAAATACGCCTCGATAATCGAGCGTAACAGCAATGACCTTTTGAAGCTGATAGGAGATGTGGTCGAACTTTCCAACCTTGATTCGGGAGAGACCGACGACACGCCTCAGCCTGTGGTGATGTCGGAGCTTTGCAGCACCGCCTTGCGGCAGGTGGAGTCGAAAATCAATGACGACGTGGAGTTTGTGATGATACCTCTGGCCGATGACCGTCCGCGTATGATGTATCGCCACTTGGTGGAGCTTGTCATTGTCAATCTTCTTCATAACGCGTTTAAATTCACAATCAGCGGTACGGTCACGCTGCAGTGTGACATCCTGCCCGGAGGCAAGAAGATGAGGGTCACCGTCACCGACACGGGTTATGGCATACCTGCCGACAAGCGTGACATTATATTTGAACGTTTCACCAAGCTTGACGAATTTAAGCAGGGCGGCGGACTCGGACTGGCGATATGCCGCACGGTCGCCGACCGTCTTGGCGGTGTGGTCACGATTGATCCCGACTATACCACCGGCAGTAAATTTATATTTGTATTTCCTCTGCTTGACTGACATATACCGCATCCCTAAAGGTGAAATGATGCTAAAATGACGCTGATTTGAGAATTTTGGTGGCATCGTGACAGTCAATACCGAAATAATTACTAACTTTGCACGGTTTTCACGATAGAAAGCCTGTGAATTGTTATAATTATTATTCCACCATCATATTTTCTATCGTATGCGCGAGATAAAAAAAGCAAGACTTATACTTGAGGACGGCACAGTCTTTGAAGGAAAGTCATTCGGCTATGATTCATCGACAGCAGGTGAGGTAGTGTTTAACACAGCGATGACCGGGTATCCGGAAAGCCTTACCGACCCTTCTTATGAGGGACAGATTCTTGTCACCACTTATCCCATACTTGGTAATTACGGAGTCCCGCCTTGCCGGGAAAAGGATGATGTAAGCGAGTATTACGAAAGCGAGCATATCCATTGCAAGGCTATAGTGGCACAGGATTATTCCTGGGACCATAGTCACTGGCAGGCTGACCGTTCGCTTGCCGACTGGCTTAAAGAAGAGAAAATCGCGGGTATATACGGGATTGACACCCGTGCCCTCACAAAGCATCTTCGCGAGCATGGGTCTATGCTTGGCAAAATCATTGTAGATGGTGCTGACGATGTGCCGTTTTACGACCCTAACGCTGAAAATCTTGTCGCCAAGGTGAGCTGTAAGCGTGTTGAGGTTCACGGTGAAGGTCCCAAGACCGTAGTGCTTGTTGACTGTGGCGTGAAACACAATATCATACGCTGTCTCACGCGTCGTGGGGTAAAGGTGATACGCGTGCCCTGGGATTATGATTTCACGTCGATTCCTTACGACGGATTGTTTATCTCCAATGGTCCCGGAAATCCCGATATGGCGGAAAAGACTGTTGAAAATATAAGAAAGGCTATCGAGATAGGTAAGCCCATATGCGGTATCTGCATGGGCAATCAGCTTTTGTCAAAAGCAGCCGGGGCTAAGACCTATAAACTCTCTTACGGTCATCGCAGTCATAATCAGCCTGTGCGCCGCGTCGGTACTGACAAATGCTACATCACCTCTCAGAATCATGGATTTGCTGTCGACAGCGCGACTCTTCCTGATGAGTGGGAACCGTTGTTTGTCAATATGAATGACGGTACTAACGAGGGTATACGGCATAAGACGAAACCATTCTTCTCCGCGCAGTTTCATCCAGAGGCTTCTTCCGGGCCGAAAGACACGGAATTTCTCTTCGATGAGTTCATTAATATGTTATAACATCAGGCAAAACAGCAAGATATGAATCAAGATTCAATAAAGAAAGTGTTGCTCCTCGGTAGCGGAGCTTTGAAAATTGGCGAGGCCGGTGAGTTTGACTACTCCGGCTCTCAGGCTCTCAAGGCGATGAAAGAGGAGGGCATAGAGACTGTGCTTATCAACCCCAATATCGCTACGGTACAGACATCTGAAGGTTTTGCCGACAAGATTTACTTCCTTCCGGTGACACCTTATTTTGTAGAGAAGGTGATTGAGAAGGAGCGTCCCGAAGGAATCATGCTCGCATTTGGCGGACAGACGGCGCTTAACTGTGGTGTGGCGCTGTATGAAAGCGGAGTGCTTGAAAAGTATGACGTAAAGGTGCTCGGTACTCCCGTGAGGGCAATTATGGATACCGAGGATCGCGAACTGTTTGTAAAGAAGCTTGACCAGATAAATGTAAAGACAATTAAAAGCGAGGCTGTGAGCAACGTTCACGATGCGATTGCCGCCGCCAATAATCTCGGTTATCCTGTCATTGTCCGTGCGGCTTATGCGCTTGGTGGACTTGGCAGCGGTTTCTGTGATGACGAGCAGCAGCTTGTCGCTCTGGTGGAGAAAGCTCTTGCTTTTTCTCCGCAGGTGCTTGTGGAGAAGTCGCTTAAAGGCTGGAAAGAGGTGGAGTATGAAGTGGTGCGCGACAGATTTGACAATTGCATCACTGTATGTAACATGGAAAATTTTGACCCGCTCGGCATCCACACCGGTGAGTCAATCGTCGTCGCTCCGTCACAGACTCTCTCTAATGAGGATTACCACTATCTGCGTAAGCTTGCCATAAAGATTATACGCCACATCGGAATTGTCGGTGAGTGTAACGTGCAGTATGCTTTTGACCCCGCATCAATGGATTACCGCGTCATAGAGGTCAACGCCCGATTGTCGCGTTCTTCAGCGCTCGCGTCGAAGGCTACAGGCTATCCGCTTGCTTTTGTCGCCGCGAAGCTCGGTCTGGGATACGGACTGTTTGACCTTAAAAATTCTGTGACAAAGGAGACTTCGGCTTTCTTTGAACCGGCACTTGATTATATCGTTGTCAAGATTCCGCGCTGGGACCTCGGTAAGTTCCACGGCGTGAAGCGTGAAATCGGCTCTTCGATGAAGTCGGTAGGTGAGGTGATGTCAATCGGAAGGACTTTTGAGGAGGCTATCCAGAAGGGTCTGCGCATGATAGGGCAGGGCATGCATGGCTTCGTTGAAAATAAGGAGCTGAAGATTGCTGATATCGACCATGCCTTGACTGATCCTACTGACAAGCGCATATTTGTAATATCCAAGGCCATGCGTGGCGGATATTCGGTTGAGCGTATCCATGAACTTACAAAGATTGACAGGTGGTTTCTCCACAAGCTGTATAATATAGTGATGACTGCCGACGAGATGGAGACCTATAGTGAGCCGTCTCAGTTGCCCGTGTCATTATTGCGTCAGGCAAAGGAACAGGGATTCAGTGACTTCCAGATTGCGAGAGCTTTATATAAAGAAGCGCTGACCGATGTGGAGGGTGCGGTGGCTGAGATACGCTCTATGCGTAAATCACTCGGTATTGTGCCTGTTGTCAAGCAGATTGACACTCTTGGTGCCGAATATCCCGCGATGACCAATTATCTGTATCTTACTTACAATGGAGCCGCCAACGATGTGGAGTATCTTCACGACCATCGTTCGATAGTGGTGCTTGGCTCGGGTGCTTACCGCATCGGTAGCTCTGTGGAGTTTGACTGGTGTTCGGTCAACGCTCTCATGACCGTAAAGCGTGAGGGATGGCGCTCGGTGATGATTAACTATAACCCGGAGACGGTCTCTACTGACTATGACATGTGTGACCGCCTCTATTTTGACGAGCTTACTTATGAGCGCGTCATGGATATTCTCGACCTTGAGCAGCCTCACGGCGTGATTCTGTCGGTAGGCGGTCAGATACCTAACAACCTTGCGACTCGTCTTGACGACGCCGGTGTCCCGATACTCGGCACTTCGGCTAAATCGATTGACAACGCCGAGGACCGTCACAAATTCTCTGCGATGCTTGACCGTATAGGCGTCGACCAGCCGAGATGGCGCGAACTGACCTCGTTTGACGACATCAACAAGTTTATAGATGAGGTGGGATTTCCTGTGCTTGTGCGTCCGAGCTACGTGCTTTCGGGGGCGGCGATGAATGTGTGCAGCAATAATGAAGAGCTTGAACGCTTCCTGCGTCTTGCCGCCAATGTCTCCAAGCAGCATCCTGTAGTCGTTACTGAGTTTATTCAGAACGCCAAGGAGATTGAGATGGATGCCGTGGCTCAGAATGGCGAGATTAAGGTGTATGCTATATCGGAGCATATCGAGTTTGCCGGAGTGCATTCCGGTGACGCCACCATCCAGTTCCCGCCGCAGAAACTTTATGTGGAGACTATACGCCGCATAAAGAAAGTGAGCCAGAAGATAGCCAAGGCTCTCGACATTTCAGGCCCGTTTAATATTCAGTTCCTTGCCAAAAACAATGACATCAAGGTAATTGAATGTAACCTGAGGGCTTCGCGTTCATTCCCGTTTGTCAGCAAGGTACTGAAGCTTAACTTTATTGATATCGCCACTCGCGTGATGCTCGGTCATGATGTGGAGAAACCTCATAAAAATGCCTTTGACCTTGATTATGTCGGCATAAAGGCATCGCAGTTCTCATTCTCGCGTCTGCAGGGCGCCGATCCTGTGCTTGGTGTCGATATGTCGTCGACCGGAGAGGTGGGATGTATCGGTGCTGACACTGACGAGGCTATCCTCAAGGCGATGCTTTCTGTAGGAATGCGTATTCCTTCAAAGGGAAAGGGCGTATTGCTCTCTACCGGTACGGCTAAACAGAAAGCGGCAATGCTTGACGCCGCCCACGAGCTTCACAATTCAGGCTATAGCCTGTATGCTACCGGAGGAACTCATCAGTTCCTTACCGATAATGGAATACCGGCAATAAAGGTCTACTGGCCGAGCCAGCCTGACATGGAGCCTCAGGCGCTTACCTTGCTCCATAATAAGGAAGTGGATTTAGTTGTGAACATTCCTAAGAATCTGTCGGAGACTGAGCTTACAAACGGTTATCGCATACGTCGTGCGGCTATTGACCTCAATGTGCCGTTGTTGACCAATGCCCGTCTTGCCTCGGCGTTTATCAACGCCTTTACCCGTCTCACTCTTGATGATATAGAAATTCGTAGCTGGGATGAATATTAATCTGCGATAATTTTGCAGGTTAAGAAAAAATGTGCTAACTTTGCCCTCGCTTTTAGCAATCGGGGCGTAGCGCAGTCCGGTTAGCGCACCTGCTTTGGGAGCAGGGGGTCGCGAGTTCGAATCCCGCCACCCCGACTTAAATAAAGGTTGAATTTTAGATAAATTCTAAGATTCAACCTTTTGTTATACTATAACCTTTAAATATGATTTAATTATGTTATAAAATACTATTGTTCGGTTTGGATTATTAGCTTTTACTTACTTTTGTGTTGATAATTCAAACCGTGGAATGGAACGAGGAGATTGCAGAATCACATTATGCCGATTGAAAAGACTGTGTGTCATTTTGGTTATTATGACAGTTGGCGGTTGGACGTCGGTAGAGGCGCTTGCAGGTGAGACGCGCACCATAGTCATCGACTCTATATCGGGCGAGCCTCTTGGCGGTGCATCGGTATTTGACAGAAAAGGCGGGATGCTTGGCACATGTTCGCCGAAAGGGGCATTACCATTTGTGCCGGCAGGAGCCTATCCCGTCACGGTAAGATGCCTGGGCTATGCCGAGAGGGTGATTGACAGCGGGGCGGAGGCGGTGGTCAGATTAAAGGAGCTGTCGCGTGAGTTGCCGGAAGTGGTTGTGGACGCTCGCAGAAATGAAGTGTTGCACATGCTTGCTTATGTTAGGGAATACTCTACGCTGTCCACCTATACTGACACCGTGATTTTATATCGTGACAAGTGGGTTGACTTCATGTTGCCGCAAAGAGATAAGAAAAAGTTCAAGGGATGGCGTATGCCTCGTGTATTATCGTCGAAGTCTTATTACCGTTTCACCAACGGCAGTGGCACGGACAGCGTAAGCGACCGTTTCAACCAGCATTTTTCATGGTCTGACTGGGTAGGCGTGGTTGACAGGGTGCCGGTTCCGCCGCGGTTGATTGATTCCTGCAATGCTGTCGACACAGTGTTTGGCAAGTACAGCCCTACCGAGACTTGGCGTAAGAAAGGCAATGATGTGTCGCTGGATGTGAATGTGCTTGCCGATACTGTAAGTCAGCACTGGATGCCCGATATGTCGCTTTTCTTCAGAAACAATATTGATTTTGAGTGTGTAAAGGTCAGATACCGGTTTACTGACGCTCTGGTGTCAGATTACTTGTCGGCAAGTGGTCTGACAGGAATTTCGGTCAATATAGAGTCAAACGGCAGAGGACGCGATATGTTTCAGTTCAACCGCCGTGACGAACCGTTTTTTGTGTCTACATATGCCGAGATTTATTTTGCCGACAAAGAATATGTAAGTCTGAAAGAAGCTAAAGAGTGGGAAAAATTCAGTTTCAATCATATTGATTTCGGTCTGTTGCCGCTCCCCGACGATGTGCCGGAATTACAACCCGATATAGCCGGTCTGATTGCCAGGGTTGGCAATATAGATCATGACGGTCTGCGTATAGCTACCGAGCCCGACCGTCGGCTTGCAGGCTTGGACCTCACTCCGCTTACTCTTAAACAGCGGATATTGAAGCGTCTGAAAGGGCTTGCGGCCAGAGTAGGCTCTGGTGGCGGTACTTATAACAACAGTTATAATAGCCGGTGATTTTCTCGCGTGGCTTTTTATGGATGCCTTTTGTGAATTGACTGTTAATTATTATCTTTGTGTAATAATATTTTAGTTAAAAACAGAGGTAACCATGACACATTTTCACATGAAGTCATTGCAAGCGTTTTTACTGCTTGTAATGACTGGAATTTCAGGCTTTGCGGCAAAACCGGCATTGCCCGGAACAATGAATAATTATTTCGGACAAACGGTTGCTGAGGATTCGGTGCCTGACAAAGAGGGGTTTATCAGAAGATGGCTTCTACTGGAGCCGATTGAAAAGCCCAATCGTAGTAATACAGTGTTTACTGACAGCTATTTGAGAGAGGTATTTACTACTCCTTATTTCAAAGGGCAATTTACCGATGTGCCTGATGATGGAGCTTCCGTAAAAGTAGACGGAAAGCGACTGAGGTGGCACTCGCTTGACAGCAAGCTGTTTAATGTAAAACTCTTCCGCTTTGCATCCAATCTTGACAAACCTGTCTATGGGGTGCTTTTCTGGGCCGTCACTGTCATCAACTGTAAGGAGGAGATAAAGGATGTGCGTCTTGCCGTCGGCTCCAACTCTGCGTCAATGTGGTGGATTGACGGTGAGGAGGTGCTCTTGTTGTCGGGTGACAGGCGCATGGTTGCAGATGACGCCATGTCAAAGAGAATCACCCTTAAAAAGGGGCGTAATGTTATAAGGGGTGCAATAATAAATGGTCCCGGTATGAGTGATTTTTGTGTGCGCTTTGTCGATGGCAACGGTGTGCCTGTGACTGATTATACAATTGAAAAACTATGATTGAGATGAATATCAAAACTATACTCAGGATGTCAAGCGTGGCGGCAATGCTTTCAGGTGGTTTGGCTGTGACCGCGCAGATTGGTGAACCATATATACATGACCCTTCGACGGTCATGGAATGTGATGGAAAGTATTATACGTTCGGTACCGGTGGGGGCGGACTTATTTCTGACGACGGCTGGTCGTGGCATGGCGGGGCGGTGCGTCCGGGCAGAGGTGCCGCGCCCGATGCTGTGAAAATCGGCGACCGCTATCTTGTTGCTTATAGTGCTACAGGCGGCGGACTTGGCGGTTCTCACAAAGGTTCTGTCCTGACGATGTGGAATAAGACTCTTGACCCGGAGTCGCCCGACTTTGCCTATTCCGAACCGGTAGAAGTGGCGTGGTCGGAAGATGGCGATGACTGTGACGCAATTGACGCCGGGCTTCTTCTTGACCCTGTTGACGGGAGACTATGGCTTTCCTATGGCACATATTTCGGGTTTATACGTCTTGTGGAGCTTGATCCCGTTACCGGCGGAAGGATTGAGGGAAACGAGCCGGTGGATATCGCCATCGACTGTGAGGCTACCGACCTTATGTATCGTGACGGATGGTATTATCTGCTGGGAACTCACGGCACTTGTTGTGACGGTCCCAACTCGACTTATAATATAGTAGTGGGCAGGTCACGTAATGTGACGGGACCATATCTTGACAAGCTCGGCAGGGATATGCTTAAAGGGGGCGGCAAGATGGTAATCGCGGCTCGCGACAACATGACCGGCGCAGGACACTTCGGCCGTTACATAGAAGATGAGGGCGTTGAGAAAATGTCATGTCATTTTGAGGCCGATTTCAACCGTGGAGGCATGAGTGTGCTTGCATTTTATCCGTTGCTATGGAATGACGGATGGCCTGTTGCAGGTGAGCGGTTTGTTGACGGAACTTACGAGATAGAGTCGGAGCGCAGAGGCTATGCGCTTGAGCTTTGTGTTGACTTTCAGCGCATGGAGGGCGGTAAACACCGGTTCTGGGAGCCTGTTTCAGAGCAGTTGCTTCCTCTGACGCCGCTGACTCTTGATGATGTGAAAGGCTCATGGAGCGACGGGGATATAAATGTGCGTATAGGTGACTATATGTTTCGTCCTCATCAGAAATGGACTGTCACTGCTGTGCCTGAGGCCGGAGGCTATCTAACATCGCCATATTACAAGATTACTATAGAAGGTACTGACAGGGCTCTTGTCGCGACTTCTGATGCTGAGGTGATTACCGTACCGCATTTTACGGGTAGTCCTGAACAGCTATGGCGCATCGAGCAGCTTGTCGACGGAACATTCCGCATAATGCCTAAAGAGGTACCGGGATGTGATCGGGTACTGGTGCTCACATCAATCGCCGACAGCACTCCTACGCTTGAAGAGTATGACTTCAGTTCCGACAATTGTAAGTGGCGTTTCCGCAAGCCGTGACGTGAACTGACTGGTGAATATGTAACACCCTGCAACAAAGTGAAGTTGCGGGGTGTTATATTTTGGTAAAAACACTCTACTTATGACTACTAAATCTTTAAAACGGATTATTGCCGTGATTGGCGGTGTTACATTGTTGGCTGCCTCTCAGCACGTGAACGCGCAGTATTATGAAATCGCCAATCAGCTTCCGGGAATCATCTCTCCGGCTATTTCAGGTTCTATGAACTACAAAGGATTTATCGAGCTGTCGGGAGTGGCGGGACTTGGCGACAACCGCGCCAATATCATCGGGGTCACTACTTCTCAAGGATTTCAGTATTCATCCTGGTTTTTCATGGGAGCGGGTGTCGGAGTGGAGGTTGCCATGACTAATACCGATGTCCCTTCTGATGACAGTGACCGTCCGGTCTATTGGCGTCATTCCAGTGCCGATACAAAGGTGATGATTCCTGTATTTTCCGATTTCCGCTTTAATTTTGGAAATTCGGGAGGGGTCTCTTTCTTCGCCGATGTAAAGCTTGGCGCGCTGTGGCTTATGGGCAACAGCTATCTTAGGTTGCAACATGGATGCATGACGGGCGACGCGCAGTTTTATTGTAAGCCGGCGATAGGAGTGAGGGTGCCGGTCAGCACTGTAAATCCACGTCAGGCTGTGAACATCGGAGTCGTATATGAGCTTATTACGTCAAACAATAATTACAATTACTGGAGTGACAATACGGTGACTCTTAACGGTCTTGGCGTGTCACTTTCTTTTGAATGGTAAGAGAAGGCGTTTGAGTTTATATTTCCTTTCACGCCTGCGCTCAAATCGGCTCAGCATCTCTAACACTTTTGTTTCGGTCTCCCGAGTGTCCCATCCCCGCAATAAGGCATATTCCCGTGCAATAAATCCGAGCAGGTCACGCCTGTGGGTAAGGCGCATGATGTTAGCCATACATTCTTTCTTGGAAACGGGTGTGCCGAATTTCGTGCGGTTGGTGTCAATGAGAGTAAACCGCTGACTTTCGCCGTCTGCGTGATATAATATATTGGTGAGGTTAGGGTCACCATGTAGCACTCCTTTCTCATGAAGCGAGGCAATGAACCGGGCTACTTCACGAGCAAGAGTCCTGTCAAAGTCTTGTGTCTCTACGAGCAGGGGGAATAACGGCAGGTCGTAGGTGCGCTCCGATATAAAGTAGCTGTCGCTTAGCAATCCTGACTTTTTGATTTCGATATATGCTATGGGCGCCGGAGTTGATATTCCCATCTCAAGCATGCGCATGGCAAAGCTATAGGCGCGCATAGCCTTTCCTCTACAGAAAGTGCTGTATGCTACACGTTGAATGAGGTTGGGGCGCTTATAGCGTTTGACGACAAGGTCTGTTTCGTTGTGACGCAATATCTTTACGATATTGCGTTTATGGTATATCTCGATGCCGCTTTCTCCAAACACATCCGGTATCGACGATATATAATCGCTCAACCTGTCATAAGCCTTGTTTACTATAACTTTCATGCTTGTATAATGAAAGAGGGAAGTTGTGTCGGCAGTGACTCAACTTCCCCGGGATTGTACCTGAAGCGGGACTCGAACCCGCACAGCCGTAATGGCCAAGGGATTTTAAGTCCCTCGTGTCTACCATTCCACCATTCAGGCAGCTCTACGCCGCAGGGCGTTTAGGCGTGACAAAGTTAGCAAGTAATTTCGGATTGTGCAAGAGTGACACGATGATTTTAGGATGCAGAAGGCAATATTGGAGAATATTGGAGAACGTGGGCTTAAAATACGATATTATAGCCGCCGGTCACAGCGGGCAGTACCCTGTAACGCCGGAGCCCGTATTTTCTGTCGTAAGCTACACCTGAAACGGCACTCCCTTGATATTCACATACATTGTAGACCGAGCCACATTCCGGACAGCGTGCTTCAAGGTTGTCCGGGTTAAATCGGACTCTTACGGTTGGACTTACCTCTACCGGACAGGCAAGGTCGTAGGCGAGAGGGGAGTTGGAAAGGTCGGTTACAAGCAATATGCCGCCAAAGCCTGTAAAGGTCATTGCCGTGAAGGGGAAATCGGCGGGTATGCGTTCGTTTTTGATGAATATACTAGACTGTCCGAGTCCGTGTACACCGTAAATGTCCCAATAGCCGGGATTGCTGAGCTCGACGTTTACACTCACGGCCGGAATACGCTCGTCATTGACCTCTCCGCAGGCAGCGGCTCCAAGCAAGAGTGCAGTCGCCATCATTATATTGGCAATAAAGCGCGTCATGAGTTTAGGATTGCGTTGATTGCCTCTTTTTCATCATTGCTGAAGCTGGTGTCGCTTACAGCAGGGAGAAGAGTGGACAATTGTTCCATTGTGCGCGGACCGATAATCACAGAAGCCGTCATCGGCTCGTCAAGAAGCCAAGCCACTGCCATCTGGGCGAGCGATTGATTGCGGTCGGCCGCTATCGCGTCAAGCTTTTTCAGCTTAGCAACGAGTTCAGGCGTTATGTCAGTGTGGCTCAGGTGCTTGCCGTTTGCCGCGCGTGAATAGTCGGGAATCCCGTTCAGATACTTGTCGGTCAGCAATCCTTGCTGCAGCGGACTGAAAGCTGTGTAGCCTACACCGTATGATTCAAGGAGTACACGCCGCTCGTCGGTGAGATTATTGACAAGCATGTTGGACTTGTCTTGATAGACGATACATGGAGTTCTTGCCTCTCTCAGATAGGAGAGAGCCTCGGCGAGTTTATCAGCGGGATATTTCGACAGTCCTACGTAAAGAGCCTTGCCGGCTCTTACGATGTCAACGAGCGCCTGCATTGTTTCCTCGACAGGTGTCACTCCGTCGTAGCGGTGGGAATAAAATATGTCGACATAATCTATGCCCATGCGGGTCAGCGAGTCGTCTATTGAGGTCATGAGCATCTTGCGCGACGAGCCGTCGCCGTAGGGACCTACCCACATGTCATGTCCTGCTTTGCTGGTGATAACCATTTCCCGGCGGTGAGTGTGCATGGAGCGGGAAATGATGCGCCCCATCATCTCTTCGGCGGCGCCAAACGGAGGCCCATAATTATTGGCGAGGTCAAAGGTTGTTATGCCGTGGTCGAAGGCATATGTGACACGCTCGTGACATGACGCAAATGTCTCGTCCTCCCCAAAATTCCACCAGAATCCGAGCGAAAGCGCTGAAAGGCAAAGCCCGGAGCGCCCACACCGGCGGTAAGGCATCCTTCCGTCATATCGTGACGGGTCGGCTACATATTGTTTACGGGGTTCCGGCTTTAACTGCATGGCTCACTTTTTATCAAGCAGCATCGCGAAGGCGCGGTGATATGTGTCAAAGTTAAAGCCGGCAAGCGTCTTGTCATATAACGCTTTTATCTTGTCATTGCAGAGATTGCCGATTGATCCTTCGTGGGTGTGGTGTACTTCCTTTGCCACATCAAATTTGCCGGCTTCTATCTCCAGACCCACCTTCTTGTATGCGTCGCGAAACGGCATGCCCTCCAGGGTAAGGCGATTCACTTCCTCTACCGAAAACATCAGCCTGTAACGGTCATCGTCCACGATTGACCGGTTTACGGTTATCTGCGATACCATAGCGGTGACCATGTCCAGAATCGAGATTATGTCGTCAAAAGCGGGCAAGAAATTTTCTTTTACAAGTTGCAGGTCACGGAAATATCCCGAGGGCAAGTTGTTGGTTATGAGTGTAATCTCATATGGCAACGCCTGTAGCTTGTTGCACTTGGCGCGTGTCAGTTCAAACACATCGGGATTCTTCTTGTGGGGCATTATCGACGACCCGGTTGTAAACTCGTCGGGAAGCTTGATGAATCCGAAGTTTTGTGAATTGAAAAGACATGCGTCATAGGCGAGTTTGCCTACAGTTGCAGCCACACTTGCAAGAGCCTGAGCCACTATGCGCTCTGTCTTGCCACGTCCCATCTGCGCATACACGACATTATAGTCCATGCTGTCAAAACCGAGCAGGTTGGTTGTCATGGTGCGGTTGAGGGGAAATGACGAGCCGTAGCCTGCCGCCGAGCCGAGAGGATTGCGGTTGGTTATCCCGTAGGCTGCGAGCAACACTGTCAAGTCATCGGCGAGCGACTCCGCATAAGCCCCAAACCATAGTCCGAATGAAGAAGGCATAGCTACCTGAAGATGGGTATATCCGGGCAGAATCACGTCCTTATAGCGGTCGCTCTGTTCAAGCAGGGCGTTAAAGAGGCGTGTCATCGCTTCGGTCACATCTTCTATCCTCGACCTGATAAACAGTTTCAGGTCGACCAGCACCTGGTCGTTACGGGAGCGGCCGGAATGAATTTTCTTGCCGGTGTCACCAAGGCGGCGGGTAAGCATCAGCTCAACCTGAGAGTGTACATCCTCGATGTCATCCTCTATCGTGAACTCGTTTCTGCTGATTATGTCATAAATCTTGCGGAGCTCGGCTGTAAGCGAGCCGAGTTCATCGGCTGTGAGCAGTCCGATTGATTCAAGCATTTTTATGTGGGCAAGCGAGCCGAGCACATCATAGGGTGCAAGATAGAGGTCCATCTCGCGGTCACGTCCTACAGTATAGGATTCTACGTTGTGATCCACAGTAGTGGATTTCTCCCAGAGTTTTGAAGCCATGAAGTCAGTCTTTTGGTTCTTTTGCTTAGGCGGTGGCTGCTATTTGACGAAGGCGAGATTTTTAATCATGTCGCCAAATTTTTCAGCTGCCTCCTGTAGCTTGGGTCCTACCATAGGACGCAGCATCGCGGGCATTTCCACGTCGATTGACGTGATAACCTCGGTAGTGTCGGCATCCTTTTCATTTAGATTTACTGACAGGACGATAGGCACCGGCGCATTCTCGGCAGTAAGGGCAAGCCGCTTTGCCGGAACGCGTTCAGTCACTCTCAATGTCATGTCGCCCATAGGCGCTGCATTGATTACTATAGTGTCTTCGGTGAATGTCACCGATCCTATCTTGGCCTTTACTTCCTCGGGAAGCTGGTTGATGCGCTCCTGAAATGTGTCAAGGCTGCTTATGCGGTCAAATACTGTTGATGCGGGCATTGCCACATCAACAGGCTTGCTTGAATATGTCGTCATAGATGATTTCGCGTGTATTAGTCTGCATTAGTAGCGTTGGGTACCCAGTTGGCGGGGTCTTTGCGCCATTCGCGGAGAGTGTCAAGGTCCTGCTCTTTGATATAGTTGGTCTCAAGAGCCGCTTCGAGCATTGAGTTGTAGTTGCTGAGTGTGATCAGCTTTACTCCTGCCTCGCTGAAGCGCTTTACGGCCACGGGGAATCCATAAGTGAATATGGCAGCCATGCCGACCACTTCGCAGCCCGCGTTACGGATTGCCTCCACTGCCTTGAGGCTGCTGCCTCCGGTAGAGATGAGGTCTTCAATCACTACTACTTTCTGTCCGGGCTTGAGGTTACCCTCTATAAGGTTTTCAAGACCGTGGTCTTTGGGGGTCGAGCGTACATATACATAAGGAAGTCCGAGAGTGTCGGCTACAAGCGCGCCTTGCGCAATTGCTCCTGTGGCGACTCCGGCGATTGCGTCGGGTGCCTCAAAGTTTTCCATAATTACGCGGCAGAGCTCCACTTTGATAAAGTTGCGCAGCTCGGGATATGACAGTGTCTTGCGGTTGTCAGTGTATATAGGTGAGTTCCAGCCTGAAGCCCAAACGAAAGGAATATCGGGTTGCAATTTGATTGCTGAGATTTTTAATAATTTTTCGGCAACGAGACTTTCTAACTTTTTCATCTTGAATTGTATTTGGAATTAATCGCTGCAAAGATAGTGTATGTGAGACAAATTACCAATAAAAACATGGTAAATTATAAAGAATAATTGCTACTTTTGCAATGTAAATTGAATGAAATATGTCTGAAGAAATTCTTGCATTGAGTGACATATACAGGGCGGCGCATGTATTGAAAGGCGTTGTCCGTCACACAGAGCTTATAAGCGCCCCTAAGATTAATCCCGAGAGCGAGGTGTATCTTAAACCTGAGTGTCTGCAACATACCGGCTCGTTTAAGCTGCGCGGTGCCTATTATAAGATTTCGCAGCTTTCTCCCGAGGAAAAGTCTCACGGTGTAATAGCCTGTTCGGCAGGTAACCACGCCCAGGGAGTGGCTCTCGGAGCAAAAGCAAATGGAATCAAGTCGATAATATGTCTGCCGGAAGGCGCCCCAATCTCTAAGGTTGAGGCGACAAAGAAGTATGGTGCCGAGGTGTGCCTCGTGCCGGGAGTGTATGATGATGCTTATAAGCGCGCTCTTGAGATGCGTGACGAGCATGGCTATACTTTCGTGCATCCCTTTAATGACCCTCTGGTGATTGCAGGGCAGGGCACTATCGGGCTTGAGATTCTTGACGAGATGCCTGATGTCGAGGCGGTGATAGTGCCGGTCGGCGGCGGCGGTCTCATATCAGGAGTGGCGTTTGCGATAAAGGCAGTGCGCCCCGACGTGAAAATCTACGGAGTTCAGGCTGCCGGCGCGCCAAGTATGGTGGAGTCGCTTAAAAATGACCGTATCGAGTGCCTTGCGAATGTGTCGACCGTAGCCGACGGTATTTCGGTAAAGGAGCCTGGTAATAACACCTTTGAGCTGTGTCGCAAATATGTCGATGAGATTGTGACCGTCAGCGATGATGAGATTTCAGCCGCGATTCTTGCCATGATGGAACAGGAAAAGCTTGTCGCCGAGGGTGCGGGTGCGGTTGCCGTTGCCGCCGCGATGTTCAATAAGGTGCCCATAAAGGGCAAGCGCACTGTGTGTCTTGTCTCGGGCGGCAATATCGATGTCACTATTTTGAGTCGTGTCATCAACCGCGGTCTCATAAAGAGCGGACGAAACTATGCGGTCAATATCGACCTCTTTGACAAGCCGGGAGTGCTTGCCGATGTGAGCCGTGTAATCGGTGAGCTTGGCGGTAATATTATCTCCGTGACTCATGAACGTATCAGTGTAGATACCCCGATTACGAGTTGCTCGTTGAGGCTCGTGATGGAAACCCGTAATCATGAGCATATTGATATTATACGCAAGGGTCTCCTTGATGCGGGTTATAAGATACTGAAATAGTATAAAATCTGGATTTTAGAAGAATTTATATTCCAAAAAGGATAATCTGTTGTCCTTTTTGGGATATTGTTTATATATGATTTGCACAGAGAGGATATAAATCGTAAGTTTGTTTCAATATTATCACAAAATACATCACATGAAATATCGTATTGTTGTTTCCGGTTTGTCGGTTCTTGGATTGTGCTTTGGTTCGCTTGCAATGGCTCAGGACTTACCTGCTGACACTCTTACATTGTCGCTTGACCAATGTATCGCGGTCGCGCTGTCGGAAAATCCGTCGGTAAAGGTCGCTGACATGGAGGTCACCCGCGTGGATTATGCCAAGAAGGAGACTATCGGTCAGCTGTTGCCGACAATAAATTTCGGCGGCAATTATAACCGCATGATTGCCAAACAGGTTGCATATATGAATATGGACGGCTTCGGCTCTATGATGGGCGGCGGTTCGGAAAATCCGGGCGGCGACGGGGAAGAGTCCGGTGCCGGGTCCTCGTCAAGAGCTTCAGGCGGAGCGTCGGGAGGCGGTAAAAACAGTGGCATAAAGATGGGACTTGACAATAGCTATCAGGTCGGTTTCAGCGCATCGCTTCCGTTGATTGCTCCTCAGTTGTGGGCGTCGCTAAAATTGAGCGACAGCCAGATTTTGCAGAATGTCGAGGCTGCAAGAGCGTCGCGACTTTCTCTCGTCAATCAAGTAAAATCGGCTTATTATACTCTTCTTCTTGCCGAGGACAGCCACCGGGTGATTCAGGAGAATTACGACAACGCAGTATTTAATCATAAGATATATGAGAAGAAATTTCAGGTAGGAACGGCTTCTGAATATGAAGTGCTGCGCTCGTCGGTACAGGTGAAAAATGTCGAGCCGGAACTGCTCCAGGCTGAAATCGCTATCAAGCAGGCACGCCTGCAGCTGGCGATTCTCATGGGCGTCGATGCCGCTAATGTAATCGAGGCATCTACCTCTTTGTCTGATTATGAGGGTGACATGTATGAGAAGACACTGTCGCTTGAGACCGGCTCTATCGAGGGGAATACCGACCTTCGCAGCCTTGACCTTCAGACTCGCACACTGCGCAATGCGCTGTCAATACAGAAGATGTCATGGTATCCGACCCTTGCGCTTACTGCAAGCTATAACTGGACATCCTCTTCCAATGGTAATCCGCTCCGTAATTTCCGCTGGGATCCCTATTCGGTAGTGGGCTTGTCATTGAACTTCCCGATTTTTGAGGGCGGTCAGCGTTATCACAAGATTAAGCAGGCGCGTATCCAGGTCGACGAGATGGCGTGGCAGCGTGAAAACCTTGAGCGTTCTATAAGGATGCAGGTTGAGCTTGCCGTTGACAATATCCAGAAAAATGTAAGGCAGATTGCAAGCAACTCTGAAAGCGTGGCACAGGCTGTGAAGGCTCATGAAATAATGGAAAAATCATTTGAAATCGGTGCGGCGAGTTACCTTGACCTGCGTGACTCCGAGCTCGCGCTTACTCAGGCGAGGCTCGTATATTACCAGGCGATATATAATTACCTTGTCGCAAACAGCGAGCTTGAGCTTCTGCTTGGAAATGCCGACCTTGAAAAATATAAGAATTTAGCAGAATAATAACACCAATCCATACTCTTAGATTATGTCAGTCAGAATATTCAGCACCGCCGGAGCAACTGTTATGCTCGGTGCGTTGATGGTTGCCACGCTTTCTTCTTGTGGCGGAAAAAGTGATAAAGATGCCGTTGCCGAGGATGTCGATGAGCGTCCCAACGTAGAGATATTAAAGGTTCATGAGCAGGAGGTAGGGCAGATTGTTTCATATACTGCGACAGTCGAGGCATATAAGACCAACAATATAACCACATCTACTCCTAACCGCATAAAGTCGATACTTGTCGATGTCGGGTCAAAAGTGGCAAAAGGGCAGAGGCTTGTCGTGCTTGATGATGTTAATATCGACCAGTTGAAGGTCAGGCTCGACAATACGGAGCGTGACTACAACCGTGCGCTCGAGCTGTATAACATAGGCGGTGGCACAAAGCAGGCTGTCGACCAGATGAAGACCGAGCTTGACGCGGCGCGCCGTCAATATGACAACCAGCTTGAAAACACATTCCTCGTCTCTCCGATTGCCGGTGTGGTGACTGCCCGTAATTATGACCCGGGCGACATGACCGCACAGCTTCCTATCCTTACCGTGGAGCAGCTGCAGCCGGTGAAAATACTGATAAATGTGAGCGAGAGTGAGTTCACTAAAGTACATAAAGGCATGAAGGTCGATGTATACCTCGACGTGTATGGCGACGAACGCTTTGAAGGGGTAGTGGAGCTTATACATCCTACGATTGACCCTGCCACACGCACTTTTACCGTCGAGGTAAATATTGCCAACAGAGATGAGCGCATACGTCCGGGCATGTTTGCAAGGGTGGTGATGAATTTCGGAACAGAAAACCGTGTAGTGGTGCCTGACCGCGCAATCGTGAAGCAGACCGGGTCGGGCGAGAAATTCGTATATGTCTACAAAGACGGCAAGGTTTCGTTCAACAATGTGAAAGTGGGTCAGCGCCTTGGCGACACCTATGAGCTTCTGTCAGGCGTGGAAAATGGTTCGGAGGTTGTTATTTCCGGTCAGTCGCGTCTTGCCAACGGCATGGAAGTGAATGTGATAAATGAAAAGTAATAAATCAATCATACTGTAACAATGAGTTTATATGCAAATGCGGTAAAGCGCCCTATCATGACCACGCTCTGTTTTGTAGCCGTGGTCATCCTGGGTCTGTTCTCGCTTTCAACATTGCCGATTGACCTTTATCCCGATGTCGAGACCAATACCATCATGGTGATGACCTCTTATGCGGGTGCGAGTGCTCCGGACATAGAGCAGAATGTGACGCGTCCGCTGGAAAACAGTCTTAATGCGGTCAACGACCTGAAGCACATCACTTCAAAATCGCGTGAAAACATATCGGTGATAACTCTTGAATTTGAGTATGGAGAGGATATTGATGTGCTGACCAATGATGTCCGTGACAAGCTTGACATGGTGAAGAGCCAGCTCCCCGATGCCGCTGAAAATCCTATAATATTCAAGTTCAGCTCCGACATGATTCCTATCGTGATGCTTTCGGTTCAGGCAAAGGAGAGCATGCCGGGTCTTTACAAGATTCTGGATGAAAATGTGGCAAACCCGCTTGCGCGAATCAGCGGTGTAGGTTCTGTCTCGATTTCAGGTGCGCCTAAACGTGAGGTACACATTTATGTCGACCCGCAGCGTCTTGAGGCTTATAATCTTTCGGTAGAGACTATCTCTGCGCTGATTGCCGCTGAAAACCGAAATATTCCGGGTGGCTCGTTTGACATCGGTAGTGATACTTATTCACTGCGTGTCCAGGGTGAGTTCTCGTCTACCGACCATCTGAAGGACCTTGTTGTGGCTTCACAAGGTGGAAAAAATATCTATCTGCGTGATGTGGCGCGTATCGAGGATACTTTGGAGGAGCGCGCACAGGAGACATTCAACAATGGAGAGCAGGGTGCAATGATTATCGTGCAAAAGCAGTCGGGAGCCAATTCAGTGCAGATTTCGGAAGAGGTGATGAAGATGCTTCCGTCGTTGCAGCGCCGATTGCCTTCCGACGTAAAGCTTGGCGTTATTGTCGACACTTCCGACAATATCCGTAACACAATCGCCTCGCTTGTCGAGACTGTGCTTTATGCTCTCTTGTTTGTGATAATAGTCGTGTTTGCGTTCCTCGGGCGATGGAGGGCCACACTCATCATCACGATTACTATACCTATTTCGCTTATAGCCTCGTTTATCTACCTTGCTGTCACGGGCAATTCGCTTAATATCGTGTCGCTGTCGGCGCTCTCGATTTCAATCGGTATGGTGGTCGACGACGCGATTGTGGTGCTTGAAAATGTCACCACCCACATCGAGCGCGGTTCTGACCCGCGGCAGGCTGCCGTTCATGGCACTAACGAGGTCGCTGTGTCGGTTATAGCCTCAACACTTACACTTATAGCCGTGTTTTTCCCGCTTACGCTTGTTACGGGAATGACAGGAGTCCTCTTCCGTCAGCTCGGATGGATGGTGACAATAATGATGATTATTTCGACCGTGTGTGCGCTTTCTCTCACACCGATGCTCTGCTCGCAGCTTTTACGCAAGGATGTCAAGCATGGAAAGATGTTTATCCTGCTTTATACGCCAGTGCGTAAGGCGCTCGATGCGTTTGACAACGGTTATGCTTGGCTGCTTTCCAAGGTGGTCGGGCACAAGACTGTCACCATCGTGATATGTCTTGCCACTTTTGTTGGCTCGCTGTTTCTGATGAAGAGCGTAGGCACAGAGTTTTTCCCTGTAGCTGACGATGCGCGCCTGTCGGTCAACCTTGAACTCCCTATCGGTACACGCGTGGAGATTGCCAAAGATGCGATGACGCGCCTTTATGCCGAGTGGAGAGAGAAGTATCCGGAGATTATGGTGATGAACTATACTACCGGTTCGGCTTCGAGTGACAATACGTTCGCTTCACTACGCGATAACGGCACACATATCATCTCCGCCAATATACGCCTCCTTGACCCGGGTGACCGTGAAAGAGGCATTACAGAGATTGCCGCGCTGATGCGTAAGGATCTGCTGCACTATCCGGAGTTCCGCAAGGCGCAGGTCACTGTGGGCGGCGGAATGGGTATGGGCGGTCAGTCACAGCTTGATTATGAAGTCTACGGCTATGACTTTACCGAGACCGATACCGTTGCACAGAGACTTGTAAGGCTGTTGTCGGGTATAAAGGGAACTGCCGACGTGCGCGTCTCCCGCTCTGATTACCAGCCTGAATACCAAGTGGATTTTGACAGAGAGAAACTTGCCTTGTACGGGCTTAATCTACAGACAGCCGCGACTTATCTGCGTAATCGCATCAACGGTTCTCTCGCCTCTCTCTATCGTGAGGACGGAGAGGAATATGACATAAAAGTAATGTATGCTCCCGAAAAGCGTACCTCTCTTCAGGATATTGAGAACATACTTATATATTCACCGACCGGACAGGCTGTGAGGATAAAGGATGTGGGAGAAGTCGTAGAGCGCTTCACACCGCCTACAATCGAGCGTAAGGACCGCCAGCGTATCATCACCGTCAGTGCGGTGGTTGCCGATGTGCCTATGAGCGAAATTGTAGAGAAGGCACAGGTCGAGATTGACAAGATGGAGCTTCCGTCAGGTATCAGTATAAACATAGCCGGTAGCTATGAGGACCAGCAGGATTCATTCCGTGACCTGCTTATGCTTGCGGCGCTTATTGTGATTCTTGTCTACATCGTGATGGCGGCTCAGTTTGAGAGCTATACTTATCCGGGCATCATCATGACCTCGCTCCTCTTTGCATTTGCGGGAGTGTTCATAATCCTTTGGCTGTCGGGTCACACATTGAATATAATGTCAATGATCGGTGCGATTATGCTTATCGGTATAGTCGTGAAAAACGGTATCGTGCTTATCGACTACATCTCGCTCAACCGTGAACGAGGTATGTCGATTACCAAGGCGGTTATCACGGGTGGTAAGTCGCGTCTTCGTCCTGTGGTGATGACTACGCTCACCACCATCCTCGGTATGGTCCCGATGGCGTGTGGCACAGGTCAGGGAGCAGAGATGTGGCGTCCTATGGGTACTGCGGTCATCGGCGGTCTTACATTCTCCACGATACTCACCCTATTGTTTGTTCCGGCTCTTTATTGTATCTTTGCCTACAATGGTGTAAGACGCAACCGCAAGAAGATGCGGAAAATTGTGGTTGACGACAACCGTATTGTTAAATCTTAGACAAACTGAGACATGCAAGCTATATTGATAACTTTTGACCAGGCATATTATGAACGTATAATAGATATGCTGCAGCGCAACAACTGCCGTGGATTCACGTCATGGCAGGAGGTGCAGGGCAGAGGGACATCGGACGGGGAGCCGCATTTCGGCTCCCACGCCTGGCCCTCTCTCGCTTCGGCGATTATTACTGTTGTCGAGGATTCGCGCGTGGACATCATTCTTGACACTCTGCATGAATGGGATCTTGCTACGCCAAAGCTCGGACTGAGAGCGTTTACATGGCGAATAGACAGGACAATATAATTATTATAAGTATATTAAAGTTACAGAAAAAGCATTACTATTATGATTACAGATTCAAAAAAGTTTATTTTGCAGGAGCGTGACATCCCCGAGGCATGGTACAATGTGCTGGCGGAGATGCCTGTAAAGCCTCGTCCGCTGCTTAATCCTGCCACCAAGGAACCGTTGAAAGCTGAAGACCTGTTTCCGCTTTTTACGGAGGAGGCGTCACGTCAGGAGTTTAACGACACGGATAAGTGGATAAGTATTCCGGAAGAAGTCAGGGATATGTACCGTATCTGGCGACCGACTCCGCTTGTACGTGCGAGGGGGCTTGAAAAGCTGCTTGACACTCCTGCCCACATATATTTTAAAAATGAGAGTGTAAGCCCTGTGGGCTCCCATAAACTGAACTCCGCGATACCTCAGGCTTATTACGCAAAGAAGCAGGGTGTGACCAATATCACTACCGAGACAGGCGCGGGACAATGGGGCGCGGCGCTGTCGCTTGCGGCAAGTCACTTTGGGCTTGACCTTGCGGTCTATATGGTAAAGGTGTCTTATCATCAGAAGCCTTACCGCCGCTCGATTATGCAGACTTACGGCGCCGAGGTGATAGCCTCGCCGAGTATGTCGACTAAGGCAGGTAGAAAAATCATAACCGAGAATCCTCACTATCAGGGTTCGCTCGGTACTGCTATCTCCGAGGCTGTAGAGCTTGCAATGTCCACCCCGAATTGCAAATACACGCTTGGATCGGTGCTTAACCACGTTGCATTGCATCAGACAGTGATAGGGCTTGAGGCAGAAAAGCAGATGGAGATGGCGGGAGAGTATCCTGACGTGGTTATCGGCTGCTTCGGTGGCGGAAGTAACTTTTCAGGTATAACATTCCCGTTTATGCGTCATAATTTTTCGGGCGACCGTTCAACCCGCTTTATTGCGGCGGAGCCGGCGTCATGTCCCAAGCTTACTCGCGGAGTGATGCAATATGATTTCGGTGACGAGGCAGGCTATACGCCATTGATTCCGATGTACACGCTCGGTCATAATTTCGCCCCGGCAAATATCCATGCCGGTGGTCTCAGATACCATGGCGCGGGCGCTATCGTCAGCCAGCTTAAAGAGGATGGCTACATAGAGGCGGTGGATATACCGCAGCTTGAGACATTTGCCGCCGCAACACTTTTTGCCCAGTCGGAGGGCATTATCCCGGCGCCGGAAAGCTCCCATGCCATAGCGACTGCTATCCGAGAGGCAAAGAGGGCCAAGGAGGAAGGAACATCGCCGGTCATCCTTTTCAATCTTTCAGGTCATGGATTGATTGACATGGCGGCTTATGACTCTTACATCTCCGGCGACCTCCAGAATTACTTTGTGACTGATGAGGAAGTGAATGCCAATGTGGCTTCACTTGACAAAATAATCTGATTACGTAGAATATTTAAGCAGGCAGGAGTGGGGCTACTCTCTCCTCCTGCTTTATTAATTGATAGATATGGAAAGAAAGTTGAGAGTGACACCGGGAAAAAGTCTGTTCTTGTTTGTGTGCTGGTGGGTTCTTGCCACTATACTGGGCTCATTGCTGATAAGCGTTATTGGCACAGCGACGCTTCCGAGACTGCGCTGTGCGATTGTCGTGCAGGATATATTTCTGTTTATTCTGCCTGTACTGCTTACGATGGTAATTGTGGCTGTAGCGCCACGCAGGCTTATGGGGATTGATGTCAGGATAAACCTGAAAATGATTGTTCTTATCACTCTTGCCGCTGTAGTCTCTGTCCCGGCAATGAACAACATAGTCTCCTGGAACGAGTCGATTCATCTGCCTCAGGCATGGAGCGGGCTTGAAAGTATCCTGCGTAACAGCGAGGACTCCGCAAAAGCTACGGTCGAGAGCATAATGGGAGGTTCTTCTGTGGGCGACCTCATCTTGTCGATTCTCATAATGGGTGTGCTTACCGGATTTGCCGAGGAGCTTTTCTTTCGTGGCGGCTTGCAGCCCCTTCTCGCTGCGGTGATGCGAAACCGTCATGCGGCAGTGTGGGCGGCGGCTTTCATTTTCAGTGCGGTACACCTGCAGTTTTTCGGTTTTTTCCCGCGCCTGCTGATGGGAGCCTTTTTCGGATACCTTGTCTTATGGAGCGGTTCGATATGGGCGTCTGTCTTTGCCCACGCGCTTAACAACTCGCTTGTGGTGATTAATTTCTGGCTTGTCAACCGGGGCTCGGTCAGTGCCGATGTCAATACATTCGGCACCGGAGGCGGGGTCGGCGACGTGACAGTCGCCATATTAAGCGCTGTGGCTACAGCTGCTGTGATATGGCTTATCAGTCGAACTTCTTGCGATAGAACATAAAGTCCCTGCCAAGATATTTCTCGCGCACAGTAGGGTTTTCGGCAAGTTCTTCCGAAGTACCGTGAAATAGAATCTTGCCCTCAAAGAGGAGATAGGCGCGGTCGGTGATACGCAGCGTCTCCTGTGCGTTGTGGTCAGTGATAAGGATACCGATGTTTTTCTCTTTCAGGTGATACACCACCGACTGGATGTCTTCTACGGCGATAGGGTCGACTCCTGCAAATGGCTCGTCAAGCATTATGAACTTGGGGTTGATTGCAAGGCATCGTGCTATCTCTGTGCGGCGGCGTTCGCCACCCGACAACTGGTCGCCGAGGTTTTTGCGCACTTTCTGAAGTCGGAATTCCGAAATGAGGCTTTCAAGTTTGTCACGCTGATACTCCTTTGACGTGTTTGTCATTTCCAGCACCGCCCTTATATTGTTTTCAACGCTGAGCTTGCGGAACACTGACGGCTCTTGCGCAAGATAGCCGATGCCGTTTTGCGCACGCTTATATACAGGATATTTGGTGATATTGAGGTCGTTAAGATAAATCTCGCCTTCATTTGGGGTGATAAGCCCCACTGTCATGTAAAACGTGGTGGTCTTGCCCGCTCCGTTGGGGCCGAGCAACCCTACGATTTCACCCTGGGTCACATTGATGGACACGTGGTTGGCAACGGTGCGCTTGCCATATTTTTTGACAAGATTTTCAGTGCGGAGCACCATATTTCCCTCATGCAGGTTGCCTGAATCGGGATTATTGCCGTTGTCGAGTGTTTCCTCGCCCATGTTTTCCGGTAGCTCTCCCGGCTGCCGGTTATTCATTGTTTCTTCCATAAGTGAATCATTTTATAAGAGGATGCCAGTTTCCTGCAAGGCTGAGACGGCTGGCGATGTAGTCGGTGAGGAGGTTGATTGCCACTTTATTGTTTCCTCCCTGAGGAATGATTAGGTCGGCGTGACGTTTTGACGGCTCGATATACTGTTGGTGCATGGGCTTCAGCACCCCCTCATAGCGGTCTATTACCATCTGCGGTGTCCTTCCGCGCTCGATGCAGTCGCGGGCTATCACGCGGATGAGGCGGTCGTCGGCATCAGCGTCGACAAATACTTTTATGTCCATTGCCTCGCGTAGTGCCGGCTGGGTGAGCACAAGGATGCCTTCCACGATTACCACATCGCGCGGCTCTATATGCACCGTCTCTTTCTGGCGTGTGCAGGTCAGATAGCTGTAAGTTGGCATCTCGATTGCTTCTCCCTTGCGGAGCATGTCAAGATGCTTTTCGAGGAGCTGCCATTCGATTGATGCCGGCTCGTCAAAGTTTATGTTGCATCGCAGCTCGGGCGGTATGTGGCTTGAGTCCTTGTAGTAGGAATCCTGCGGTATTACAGCCACTTCCCCTGCAGGAAGGCTGCTGATAATCTTGTTGACTACGGTTGTCTTACCGGAACCTGTGCCTCCGGCGATACCAATTACAAGCATTTTCGACAATGGTTTAAGAGTTTTATGACACACAAAGTAAATAAAAAATCCCTTACAACACAAGAAAAATCCTTAACTTTGCACCGATACAGATGTTACATTATTCCGGGGCGCTTCAGCGCGACGGTGTGACTTTAACGCAATATCGAGTATATGTTTATTGAATCATCATTAGAAACCTTCGGCAAATATTGCATATTCATGCACAGGGTATTTTCCCTTCCGCAGAAATGGCGCGTGTTCGGGCGCAAGTTTATACAGGAAATCGGCAAGCTTGGCATCGATTCGATACCTCTCACGATTGTCATCTCGATTTTTATCGGTGCGGTGATATGTATCCAGATGCAGATTAACATGACATCGCCGATTATGCCGGCTTACTCTACCGGTCTCGCGACGCGCGACATCCTTCTGCTTGAATTCAGCTCTGCTGTGTTGTGTCTTATCCTTTCGGGTAAAGTAGGGTCCAATATAGCCTCCGAGATAGGTACAATGCGTGTCACGGAGCAGATTGACGCCCTTGAGATTATGGGTATTAACTCGGCTCAGTTTCTTGTGCTGCCGAAGATTCTCGCGTTTATGGCGTTTATACCTGTACTCGTCATTTTTTCAATAGCCACAGGCCTGTTTGGCGGATGGATTATCGCGGCGTTCACCGACATGATTCCGGTGTCGCGCTATATATATGGTATACAGACGATGTTTATCGAGTGGTATGTGTGGTACACGATTATCAAGGCTCTTGTATTTTCGGTCATCATCACTTCTGTCGCGTCTTATTACGGTTATTACGTGAAGGGTGGCGCGCTTGATGTCGGCAAGGCATCGACCAATGCCGTAGTGGCAAGCTCGATTCTTATTCTGCTATTTGACGTGATACTTACTAAACTCCTTTTGCAATGATTGAAGTCAAGGATATTGAGAAGTCGTTTGACGGAGTAAAGGTGCTCAAGGGTGTCTCAGCGACTTTTGAAACAGGGAAAACTAATCTTATAATCGGTCAGTCGGGATCGGGAAAGACTGTCATGATGAAGTCGCTTGTGGGGCTTGTGCGTCCCGAAAAGGGGCAGATTTTATATGACGGTCGTGACTTGCTGTCGATGAATCGTGACGAGGTGCAGCATCTGCGCACAGAGATAGGCATGCTTTTCCAGGGGTCGGCTCTGTTTGACTCCGAGACTGTGCTTGGCAATGTCGAGTTTCCGCTTATGATGTACACTAAAATGTCATGGGCTGAACGCAGGGAGCGTGCGCGGTTCTGCCTTGAGCGTGTGGGGCTCAAAGGAGCCGATGATAAATATCCGAGCGAAATTTCAGGCGGTATGCAGAAGCGTGTGGCTATCGCACGTGCGATAGCGCTTAATCCGAAATATCTTTTCTGCGACGAGCCTAACTCAGGACTTGACCCCAAGACTTCTATTCTTATCGACGAATTGCTGAGTGACATTACCCATGAATATCAGATAACCACTGTCATAAACACCCATGACATGAACTCTGTGCTTGGCATAGGGGAGAATATCATATTTATTAATAAGGGTCATCGCGAGTGGGTAGGCAACAAGGATCTGATTTATCAGACTACAAACGAGGCGCTGAGTCACTTCGTGTTTGCAACCGACCTGTTCCAGAAAGTGAAAGAATACGTAATCAGCAACGAACATCCGATTGAAAACAAGTAACGCGTATATTGTTGCCTGAGAGATAGTAAACAGCCGGAGCGGACAAAATTCCGCCCCGGCTGATATATATTCCGGTATTAGACTCTAAGGCTTGAAAATTCACATGATTATCGTTTCTTTGGCTGTATGTTGAGCCGGTACTGTACCGAGAATAGTATGTAGCGGGGCAGTGCGTTGGTATAGCTGACAGTGCGCCCGGCTGCATTTACAGCGTAGTTCACGTTGGATAGCTGATGAAGCATGTCAAATCCGTCAAGCATAAACACCAATTGTTTGAGTTTGGGATTTTTATAGGAGACGCGCATGTTCCATATGGCATCGGTCGTGTCAAGCTCTTTAACGCCGTATCCGCGTCGCGAATACATGGTAAAGTCGGTACTGATACCAAATCCGGCAGGGAGATTAAACTGACCTATTATGCCGTAGCTGAAATGTAAGGCATTTATATTAGAAAAGTCAGTGCGGTCAGAGGTGGTATGACGGTTGTTTACCGAACCGCGCAGTGTAATATTCTGTTTGCTGAATTGCCATGACAGATCAAGTTTTTCACCGAATACGCTATTTTTTGCAGTATACTTGACCGGAGCGGTATCTGTGCCTATCATGTCGGCATAACGGCTTATCGAGGCATCGGTGATTGAGGCGATTGTAAATTGGTCGCTGTTACCAAACTGGAGACGGAATGTATTGCTGACTCCTGCCGAATTGTTTCCGTCAACATTATAAGTCATTATACGGCGCACACCTGTAGATGTATTGTAAATATAGCCGCGAGTAAGCGCATTGTTGGTGATAGAGTATTCAAGACGTAACCAGTTGGATAATTTATGTCGTTCCATTTTAGGGCGGAAACTCCATTCAATCGACTGGTTGATTACATTTTGCGGCTTTAGACCGGGATTGCCTTCTGTGATGTTGAGCGGGTCGGAATCATTGACCGCCTCTACCATATCTACCGGATCGGGTGTCTTTGGGTCCATGGTGATACTATATTCCAGGGAGTGGCAAACGTGAGTTGACCTGCCTTCTCCGCTGACACCGAGATCCGCGTATAAGTATGCTGAGTATTTGCCTAAGCTTGTAAGAAAGTTGGTGCGCTTTACAAGCTGGTTGCGACCGTCGCGCCAGTAGTCGAAGTGAATATGCTTCAAAGAGAAATTAGGTGTCAGTCGTATAGTTATACTATTTTTATTGCTAAAGCTGAAACGTCGTATGAGTGTCAGTTGCATCGAATGGGTATTTTCAATTGTGCGCGATGTATAGCTGTTTGACGGGTCAAACGCCGTCAGGTAGCCTGACGGGAGTGTGCCGTAGATACCCATGTCGGAGAGGCGGTCGAGTGCATACATATAAGAGTCCTTGTCGCGGTTGGAGAACCTGTATTCGTAATTGACACCGAGATTCCAGCCATTAACTCTAACATAATAAGTTATGTTGTTTACCGATGTGATGAGGCGGTTAGGGGAGTTGTCAAAATATTGCCTGAGTCTGTCGGTAGGTGTAGGGTTGTCACCGAAATTGACTGTATAGTCGCGCCACAATTCTTCCTTTGAGTCGTCGTAGCGGAAATATGTCTCGATATTCAATCGGTCGCTTGTGCCGGGTATTCGCCAACCTAAAGTGGGGCATACACGTAAATCTATCTGCCGGTTAGATCCGTCGCTCTTGGTGATTGAACGATTGATTATAGCATCGAGCTGCTCAGGTGTTCCTGCAGTATATATCGCTTCAATCGCGTTCATCGTGATTTCCTGCTGCTCTGTATCGAATGTCGCCGATACGGAAGCACCGTTGCTGTCTACTTTCCGGTATTTTCCTGACAGATATCCACCTGCCGTTATGTTGTCGTTTCTTACCCAACCGCGGTGTACGGTCTCCACCTTGGTGATACGCTGCCTGTTGTGGTCAAACAAATTGTCGTAAGTGTCTCCGTTTTGAAAGAAGTTGGTACGGGCGGTTGTTGTATAGTCATTGGATGAGGTCTGCTCAAATGTCACGCTTCCGTTTATTCTTTTTGTTTCATCAGGATTTTCATAGTTGTAATTCAATGATGCCATACGGTATTCTCTTGTGCCTGAGGGCATCATGTCGGGAGTCCATGTATCGCTCTTGCCCGGCTTACGGGTGTCGTTGAGGTTATTGACGTTTCCAAGCAGAGTGACGCGTGTGGTGGGGTTGAACCATGATGCAAACACTCTGCCCATGTACCGGTCGTCGGTGCCATATCCGCCTTGGGCGTTTATCATCCATCCGATATTGTATTCGCGCTTTAGCTGCACATCCATGGTAAGGTGCTTTCCGCCTGTAGGATCATCCAGCCATTTTTCTTTTTCTGTCTGCCCGTCGTATACCTGAATGTTTTTTACCGTGTAGGCGGCTATATTTTCAAGCATAAGCTGATTGTTGCCGTCAAGAAATTCTTTACCGTTGAGCAGCAGGGACTCTACAAACTTTCCGTTAATCTTGATTTGCCCGTTGTCATTAAGTTCGACTCCGGGAAGCTGAGACACGAGTGCGTCAAGCATGGAGCCTTCAGCAAGCTGAAAGGCATCGGCGTTGAACACTACAGTGTCGCCTTTGTGGTAAAACTTGACTTTGGATGCGGTCACGGTCACCTCTTTCAGTTGTCTCGGTGCCCGCTGCATGAATATTACCGGAATTTCCCGATACGACTCTCTTTTCCCGATATTTTCAAGGTCGTAAGTGATAGTCCGGGTGGTGTAGCCCTCGCATACTATGTCAAAGATATAGGTCGAGTCTTTGCGTTCTACGGGAAAAGAGAAGTAAGACATGGGTATGACTTCTCCATCGACATAACGGCCGCCCATGTTTGTCTGGATGGAATCAATCACTTCGCCTTTTTGGCCGTAGCGCACTACGAAGGCATTGGTAAGGTCGGTTTTGCCAAGCGATTCCTTTACGCGTCCGGTCAATATTAACTGGTTGTTGTCGGCATACGCTACAAGTGTCGCCGTCATTACCAGAATCAGGGATAATAATCTTCGTAATGAGGTTGCGATTTGTGCGGAAATGTGATTTTCCGTAAATTTGCATGATGTGTGAGAGGTGTTCTCACTCGGTGAAGGGTAAGATAAAATCATAGTGATACAGTTTTTGTTGGTTACTATGGTCGGGCTGTCGGCTAAAGAGTGGAATCAGGTGCCGACAGCCCTTGTGTTTATTATCGTTTATCGGTATTCCTTTATCGTGACGGGTTGGTCGATTGAGAGATTAAGTACAAAATTGGTGCTGTCGTGGGGCGGGATATATAGAGTGCCTATATTAGTCTTGCTCAAATCTAATTCTCCCGACTTAAATGTGCCGTCAGCGGGAGTTATGAACAGATTGTTTACCGAGTCGCCCGGTTGTTTGCTTACGACGGTAAGATGAATATTGCCCATCGGTACATGTGCTTCACCTACTGTTGCCTTTTCAAGCCTTAATCCTTCAAGCGGATTCTTGCATACGATAGTGTCAAGCCAGCCGTCATTGACCATGAGCCATCCGGGATATCGTTTGTGAAATTTGTATTCATAGTCCCTGATATAAGTGTTTGTTCTACAGACATCGGCTTTTATTGAGCCTCCCTTGAATTTATCAAAATAGATGTTATATTGGTCGGTAGATGCCTCTTTTACCATTCGGCGCGGAACACATATTTTGACCGGCTTTGGCGAGGCTGACTCTATAATGCAAAAAAATCCGTCGGGCAGATTAATCGAATCGTAGGAAACTGAGAAATCAAATGATAATGTAAGTACCGAGTCTTTTATCTCCGGTGTGATTATGCGGCTCCATTCAAGAGATGTCTTCATGACGGGAGTTGTGACCGAATCGCTTTCTTCAATCACGACTCCTTTGTATATTCGCGGCGTTAAATTCATCTCTGGCTTCGGTTGTAAGGTGACTATGTCTATCCTGTTGAACCGTTGCAGCTCTATTGTCACAGGATTGGCATCGGAGATTTCATAGTCAGGAAATCTAAATGCTGTCAATATGACATAAATGCATTTTGCTGTCATCGTGACGGCAGCAGCAATCAGTGCTATTATTATAAGTCGGGTGGAGCGTTTCATTTTCGGTTAAGGTAATTAGAGTATATTGTTTTTAATTCGTCAGGCGATATGCCAAGAGTCATTAGTTGTCGCAGAAAATAGTGTATCTCTTCGTTGAAGAACGATTCACGTCGCATTGCCAATATGGTTTCCCTGGCATTTTCAGCGATGAAAAAGCCTATGCCGCGACGGTTGAAAATTATACCGTTTCTTTCAAGATACTCATAGCTTCTCATAACAGTGTTGGCATTGACTTCAAGGTGTGCCGCATACTCACGTACCGATGAGATGCGGTCGCCGCTCTTTGTGGCTCCGAGCATTACTTCGTCACATAGCTTGTCTGCTATCTGAAGATAAATTGCCTTATTGTTATCGTTGAATGTCATTTACTACCATCGGTTTATTATTTCACTTTCTTTAAACCGTACATAAGCGATATAATATATAAATAATACGAATAAGGGAATAATCACAAACACGATTGCCGAGTCAGTAAAATTATGTACGCTATAGGTCCCGGTTGGCATAAATATCTTCATAATCAGCACACCTGACCCGAAATAAATTGCGTATAAGATGAGCAATGCTAAAAAGGTCTTGACTGCCGAAAGCTTTTTCCACAATGTTGAGCCGAGAAAGAACAGTGACTGTACCAAGAAGAACATGCTTACGATACAAAGATGGAAAAAGTTATATTTCGATGCCGATAGCCGGTAATGATTTTCCTCGTAAAGGAAAACATCGACAAAGTGTCCGGGTGTAGAGTCAGGAATCAACTCTACCCGAAGCCAGTCGGCGACCAAGGCGGAAATTACAAAAAAGAACAAGAAGAGAGGTATGGCTATAATCCAGCGGAGAATATATTTTTCAAGCATTGATGCCGGTGTCATCATCATTTCGATGCATCCGGAAGCTTTACCCAAGTCGCTGAAGCTGACCGATGCCCATATTGAACCGCATACGAAAAGTATCATCGTGAATACTACTACCTCGTCGTAAAATGTATAGTGCTGATTTAAAAAGAGGTTGGATATCGTGATAATCGCCGGGACACATATAAGAGTGGCAGCAGAAAGAAGATATTTCTTTTTATTGTCAAGTAGGTCCTTTACTGCAAGATGGCGGAAACGCGACAGGCAAAATGTATCAGAGTTCATGGCTATTGTCTTTATGGTTAAAGATATCTGAGAGTGTGTCGGGTGAGGATAGGGCAAGTTCAAAAAGAGTTTCGAGATTTAGCGGTGACTCGTCGTCATTGTCATTGGGAATGATGATACTCGTGCCTCCTACTGCCGGTTGGGCATAAAGTGCCGTTTCAATCAGGGTCTTGTCGGTTGTGGTTAGGAAGTTCAGCCGCGATGTGATGTCGTAGACCGTCCTGTCAAGTATCACTCCGTTATCACTTATCATGATTACATGGTCAAGTATATGGTCGATGTCGCGCACCTGATGTGTGGAGATTATTATTGAGCGTTCGTCGCTCATATTAGAGGCAATGAATTTACGGAATGCGCTCTTTCCCGGTATGTCAAGACCGTTGGTCGGCTCATCCATAAGCAATAGTGAGGTATTGCAGGCGAGAGCAAAACACATGAATGCCTTCTTTTTCTGACCCAGCGACAGCTCGCTGAGATTGAGGTCGGTCGACATTCCGAATATGTCAAGATGCCGGCGCATATCCTCGCTTGAAAAGCGAGGATAAAACGGTGAATTGGCTTTTATATATGACTCAAAACTTGTTGCCGGAAGAGAGAATGTTTCCGGTATAAGAAACATGTCGTTGAGTGTCGACGGCAGATGCAATACTGTGTCGGTACCGTTAAATAGCACTTTCCCTTGGCGTGGAGTAAGCAGTCCGGCAATGAGATAAAGTAGGGTCGACTTTCCGGCTCCGTTTTTACCAAGCAGTCCGTATACTCCTCCTTTTGCGATGCTTAGGGAGATGTCGCTCAGCACCGGTTCGTGCTTTCGCGGGTAAGAAAATGTGAGATGGTCTATTTTTATCATATCGGTGTATTAGCACAGTAGTACACCGCAAAGGTAAAAAGAAAAAATCGATTTCAAAACATTTTAACACAAAAAACGTCAAAAAAGTGTCAGATTACTTCCATGTCGGCGTTGAGACGCTGGCGTACAACTTCATACATGATTACGCCTGCGGCTACCGACACGTTGAGTGAACCGATGTGTCCGAACTGCGGTATTGACACAAATGTGTCGCAAAGTTTCAATACCTCAGGTGATATGCCTACATCTTCCGCTCCCATCACTATTGCGACAGGCACAGTGTAGTCGGCCTGAGTGTAATTGATGTCGACTTTCTCTGAGGCGGCTACTATGCGGTAGCCGTTGTCTTTAAGAAATCTTACAGATCCGGCTGTGTTGCGTTCGCGACACACCGGCAGATGATGAAGCGCTCCTGCCGATGTCTTGATTGCGTCGCCACCCACTGACACACTTCCATGCTCCGGGATTACAATGGCGTCGACTCCGGCACACTCGCAGGTACGGGCTATCGCGCCAAAATTGCGCACGTCGGTAATGCCGTCAAGCACTACGATAAAGGGTAACACGCCTTCTTCATATAGAGCCGGCACCAGATGGTCGAGGCGGTGGTAGGTGACAGCCGAGAGGATGGCTATTACGCCTTGATGGTTTTTACGCGTGATTTTATTCAGCTTTTCTACCGGGACACGCTGAGAAAGCAATTTATTGGCGCGAATCATGCCGAAAAGCTCCGATGCGAGTTCTCCGTTCAGGTCTTTTTTGATAAGAATCTTGTCGATGTCCTTGCCGGCTTCGATAGCCTCCATGACGGCACGTATGCCAAATATATAGTCGCTTGAATCCATATTGGTTATATTAGTAAATTGTTATTTTAATCTTGTTGCATGTTAAGCAGCGAGCGGGCATTGGCTCTTGCCGCTTCATCTACGGTCGACCCGCTTAGCATCAGGGCAAGCTCGTCAACGCGGTCGGTCGCGGAGAGTTCGCGCAGGCGGGTGTGGGTGGCGTTGTCGTCATCCTCCTTGTAGACTTTGAAGTGGGCGTTGCCTTTAGACGCTACCTGCGGCAGGTGGGTTATGGTTATCACCTGTATATTTCTTGAGATGTCTTTCATCATTACTCCCATACGGTTTGCCACGTCGCCCGACACTCCTGTGTCAACTTCGTCAAAGATTATCGACGGCAGTTGCATTTTTGTGGCAATGATTGCTTTTATCGACAGCATGAGTCGGGATATTTCACCGCCTGAGGCTGTACCGCTTACGGGCATGAGCGGCTGATTTTTATTGAATGCAAATAAAAATTCAATCTTGTCCATGCCCGTCGGAGTCAGTTCGCCCGGAGTCACTTTTACCTGAGTGCGCAAGTTTTTCATTCCGAGCGGCATAGCTTGCTGCCTCAGTGTCTCCTCAAATCGAGCCGCCTCCTCGACGCGTCGTTGAGAGAGCTCTGCCGCGAGCTGTTTTGCCGCGTTTTTTGCCCGTCGCGCCTCCTTTTCAAGCTCCTCGATTGTAAACGAGCTGTTTTCAAGCCTGTCAAGCTTTTCCCGCAGTTCCTCACGCAGGGCTATAAGCTCCGCCACGGTCGACACTCGGTGTTTCTGCTGTAGCGAATATATGGTGTTCAGGCGTGACTCGATAGCCTCAAGCTCTTCCGGGTCGGCTTGAAATTCCTGATCGTAGGCTGTGAGGGTCTCGGCGATGTCGCGCAGTTCGATGCGCACTGTCTCAAGCCTCTCTCCGATATTGTCGGAATCTTCCAGATAGCGGGTCAGTTCCTCGCAGTAGTCGCTTGTCTCGGCAAGTGATGCGAGAGCATTGTGTGTGCCCTCGGAGAGGGCGTCGAGGGCTCCGCTTATAGTGGTCTTTATGTCGGTTATGTTTGACAATATGTCGCGGTCATGCTCAAGCTGCTCTTGTTCACCGTCGGTAAGTCCGAGTTCGTCAAGCTGTTCAAGCTGGAAGCGCGTGAAATCCTCGTCGTTGCGGTTTTGCTCAAGCAATTTCTTTGTGTCGTGGAGGCGTTTGAGCGCATTGCGGTAAGACGCGTAGCGCCTGTGATATTCCGACAGCAGCTCCCCGTTGCCGGCAAGATTGTCGATTACCCTCAGCTGAAAGTCACCCGATGTGAGCAGTTGGTTCTGGTGTTGAGAATGTATGTCGACAAGCTGCATCGCCACGTGTGAGAGCAGGTCAAGTGTTACGGGTGAGTCATTGATGAAGGCGCGTGACCTTCCTGCCGGGGCAATCTCGCGCCTGAGTATACAGAGCGTGTCGTCCCACTCGATGTCATTGTCAAGGCAATACTCTTTCAGCTTCGGATATTTGTTGACTTCAAACGATGCCTCGATTACCGACTTCTTGCCTGAATCTCTTACAGCTTTCAGGTCGGCCCTGCCGCCAAGAATCAGTGACAAAGCACCGAGCATTATTGACTTTCCGGCACCTGTCTCACCGGTGATGATATTGAACCCGTGGTGAAAGCTGATGTCGACAGTGTCGATAAGCGCGTAGTTGGATATGTGTAGTGACTTGAGCATTGCTTGAATTGTTAGTTATTTGTTGACTCCACGTTTTATCATGTCAAGGCGCTGCGTCTCCGTAGGATAAATCGAGTATAACAGCTCATAGACACGCTTGCGCTCCTCTTCGGGGGCTTTGGTGTATATGTTGACGAGCTCATCGAGCTTCGCGTCCTTGAACATGGACACCCCGACAGCCATCGGCTGAGTATCATAGACAGCCTTCACATAGTCAAGCGTCGACGTGATTTTGGCTCTCCCTTTGTCAGGGCTCATCGACATCTCGTCAAGTCCTGTGCGATGATATTCGTAAAGGAGACTGCGGAGTCCGGCTGTAGGCTGTTCGGTAAATGTGCCGAGCACAGCGTTACGGTTGCGGTTGTCCTCAAATGCTTTCCATCCGCTCTCGCCGGTAGACTGTGCCATCTGCACCACATTGCGGGCGAGCTGAAAGTAAGGGTCGCCGCCTTTGGGTGAAAAGGTGTCAAAGTCGATACCGAGTATCAGGTAGACATAAAAGTTTATGATTGCGGTGAGGTTGCTTTCCATCGAGTTTTCTGAAAAGATGAGCGGCTCACCTTCCTGATATTCAAATTCGATTTTATTGTCTTTGAAATTCAGGAGCGTAGTAGTGTAAGAAGAGTTGTACACCGGACGTGACGACTGCACCTGCAGGTCGCCGCTCATTGCCGGCTCCTCGTAGCTCTTGATGGTGAAAAACATCTTGCACTCAATCTTCTCTGCCGGAGAAAACTGGGCATTGGTCCACTTGCGTGTGTTTACATAGTCGGCAATCGCGCTTTCGAGGGTCTTGAATATCGATGTATTGGTGCCCTGTACCTGCGAGTAGTCTACCGTCACCTGGCAGTTGAGCTCCTGGGCTGATAGCCCGGGCATCACGGCAGATGACAGCAACAGCAATATGCCGGTTGTTAATGTGTGTAATCTCATAGGTTGATAATCGAGTCGATTATGTCGGCGGCTACCTCACGCTTGCTTTTCAGGGCGAAGGCTGTCTCTTTGCCGTCGGCGGTGAAAATGGTGATTTTATTGGTGTCGGTGCCAAATCCGGCTCCTTTGTCGCGAAGCGAGTTTAGCACAATCATGTCAAGATTTTTGGACCGTAGCTTTTTCATGGCGTTGTCAAACTCGTGGTCGGTCTCCAGCGCAAAGCCGATGAGCTTCTGTCCGTCACGTTTTTTCTGTCCGAGCGCTTTTGCTATGTCGGGGTTCTTGACAAGATGGATGACAGGCGGCTCGCTATCTTCCCGTTTTATTTTGGACTCGGCACATTCTGCCGGCGCATAGTCAGCTACCGCCGCACACATCACCGCGCAGTCGACCGAAGGAAATTCTGCCTCACATGCCGCGAGCATCTCGCGCGCCGATTCCACTTTGACGACCTTTACCGAGGGATGGCTCGGGGCTATGTCCACCGGACCGCTTACAATCACAACCTCGGCTCCACGGCTCGCCGCCTCATCGGCAATGGCATAGCCCATCTTCCCGGTGCTGTAGTTCCCGATAAATCTTACCGGATCGATTTTCTCGTAGGTAGGGCCAGCGGTGACAAGCAGCTTTTTGCCTTTCAGCTCGTCGTGCCGGCTGAAAAAGTCGTCAAGCACCTTGAAGATGTTTTCAGGCTCTTCCATTCTGCCTTTCCCGACGAGATGACTTGCAAGTTCGCCTGAGGCGGGCTCGATAATTGTGTTGCCGTAAGAGCGCAGCAGATTGAGATTGCGTGTGGTGGTCGGGTGGGCAAACATGTCAAGGTCCATCGCCGGGGCCACAAACACGGGCGCTTTTGCCGAGAGGTAAGTTGTGATAAGCATGTTGTCGGCGACACCGTTTGCCATCTTGGCGATGGTCGAAGCGGTTGCCGGTGCTATGACCATTGCATCGGCCCATAGCCCGAGGTCTACGTGGCTGTGCCACTCGCCTGTGTTGGCTGTGAAAAATTCACTTACCACAGGCTTGCCGCTCAGTGCCGACAGAGTGACCGGCGTTATAAACTCTTTGCCGGAAGGGGTCATCACAACCTGCACCTCCGCTCCCGCCTTGATGAAAAGGCGTAGCAGAGATGCTGATTTGTAAGCGGCTATTCCGCCTGATATTCCGAGTATGATATGTTTGCCTTTTAGCATGATTGTCAGGTATTGTTGCTATTATCTTAAACGCATTCTGATGCGGGTTATTACCTGCTTTGTGTTTTCAGCAAACTCACCCTGCATCATCCAGCTGTAATATCCCGGGTCGGTGCGGAATACCTTTTCCACTTCCTCGCCTTTGTATTTGCCGAAGTTGAACACCTCTTTTCCCGCCTCGTTGAAGATGATGCGCCCCATCAGGTCGGCATTCTTGTTCATTGACGAAAATTCCGACAGGAAAGCTACATCATTTTTCAGTGTAGGGTAGCGGTCAAGCTGGGCTTTCAGCACCTCGTAAGTGGCACGGGTGTCGGCGTTGGCTGAATGTGCCTCGGTGAGGTCCTTGCCGCAATAAAACTTGTAGGCTGCCACAAGTGTGCGCTGTTCCATCTTGTGAAATATATTTTGCACGTCGACAAATTTGTGACGGGCAAGGTCGATGGTGACTCCGGCGTGGGAAAATTCCTGAACCAGAAGCGGCACATCGAAGCGGTTGGAGTTGAATCCGGCTATGTCGCAGCCGAGAAATACCTGGGCAAGTTCCTTTGCCACCTGCTTGAATGTCGGGCAATCTTTCACATCCTCGTCAGTGATATGATGGATTGCTGTCGACTCCGGCGGTATCGGCATCCCGGGGTTTATGCGGAGTGTGCGTTCGATTTCCTCTCCTGAAGGCATAACCTTGATATAGGAAATCTCTACAATCTTGTCGCGTAGCACGTTTGTGCCCGTGGTCTCAAGGTCAAAAAACACTATAGGGTTTCTGAGTGCAAGTTCCATTCTGAAGTGTGGATTTTAGAAGTCGGTAACAGTCATGGGCATAAGGAGCATCAGAAGCTCGTCGCCTTCTTTTTCATCGGAGGGAAGGAACACGCCCGGACGGCTCGGATCCGACAGCTTGATTACAAGGTCGTCGGTCGAGATTGTGCTTGAGATTTCAATAAGGTAGGGGGCGCTGAATCCGATTACCATCTCATTGCCGGTGAAGTCGCAGGCTACTTCCTCGCGTGCCGACGTGCAGAAGTTGTTGTCGGTGGCGCGGAGTGTCATCTTGTCGCTTTCAATCTTGAACTTGACAAGTCCGTGGCCCTGGTCTACAAATACGCCTACGCGACGCACCGCATTAAGGAACGAGTGACGGTCAACTGTGATGACATAAGGATTGTTTGCCGGAATAACACGGTTGTAGTCAGGAAACGAGCCCTTGATGAAGCGGCAGTTGAACTTGTAGGCGGCGCTCTCGAAAGTCACGCTCTTAGGCGCTACAGTCACCTTGATTTCGCTTTCCTTGGCAAATACATTCTTGATTACTGTCGCCGGCTTTACGGGGAGTATGAACGAGCCTTCAAATCCCGGCTCTCCTACTGAGTTGCGGTAACGCACGAGCTTGCGGGTGTCGGTGGCTACAAAAGTGATCGAGTCGGGCTTGATGTCCCATAGGATACCCATCATCTGCGGACGCAGGTCGTCGTTGCCGACAGCAAAGAGGGTATTGTCGATACCTTTAAGTAACTGGTCGGCAGGGTAGGTGAACGTGAATACGCCTTCGGTTGCGTCAGTGTCCTCGTTTGCCGGATATTCGTTGCCGTTCAAGGCTATGAAAGAGTAATTACCGTTGCTGTATTTTATCTCCACCGACAGGTTGTCGTCGTTGATGATAAATTCCATGCCCTGGTCGGGCATCTCCTTCAGCAGGTCGACTATGCGGCGGGCATCTACACAAAATTTGCCTTCACCGTCGGCATCCATAACCTCAAGGCTTGCCACAAGCGTGTTCTCAAGGTCGGAGGCAGTGATTGTAAGGGTGTTGTCGTTTAGCTCAAACAGGAAGTTGTTGAGCACCGTCAAGGCGTTCTTGGAGTTAATCACTTTGCTGACAGCCGAAACGTAGCTGTATAGCGTCTTGCTGGAGACATTAAATTTCATGATTATATGATTTGGATTATATATTTCTTTTAACTTACAAAAATAGCAATTTATTCTCAATCACTGCCGGTTTTTGCCGAATATTTTTTGCCTGCCGTTTTTAGAACGTGGATATTCTTATAAGATATTTATTGCGTTTCTGCGTTTTGCGTTTTTGTGAGTGTCATTTTACGTGCAATGATTTGAATTACATGAAAAATGTATTATCTTTGCCATTGCCGTCATCAGCCTAAAGAGGCGGAGCGGTATTTTTTATTTATCTGAAGAGACGTTTTCAGCGTTTGTCAAGTCAACTCAAACTTCGCAACTTTGACCCCATGACCGCGACAAAAGCAACGAAATCGTCTACGTTGTGTGTATTCATCCCGTGAGGGCGTGTTATATACGGGCGTGGGCTGACGACGTTGCTTATCCGTCATGGGAGGCAATGCGAAGGCCCGAGTTGAGGATAAGCAAAGATGAGTTTCCCACGTCTTTTGTGCTTTTATAATTAACTGATTTATCTGCGATTCAGGGAAGCTATAGCTTTAACACACAATTGTTTTTCTGCAATGAAAAAGATGTTTTTTACTCTTGCGTTGTCGGCGGTAATGTTGTCGGCGAGCGCGCAAATCACCGAGCGACGTATGGCTACTCTCGTGGAAACCGACGGGACCAAAGTATTTTATGGGGCTAATGCGGCAATAGACGCTTATGATGTGGCGAAAGATGGCGCAACGATAATCCTCTCGGAAGGTGAGTTTAATGACTTGACAGTAACCGGTAAAACGGTGAAAATTTATGGTGCGGGAATGGAAGATGCAGAGGACTCCGGTGTCCTGAGTACAAAAATGAGTGTGTACATAAGGGCAGGCCTATTTTCTGATGATGAAGGTGAAGAATGTTGCGTTTATCCGGACGGTCTGTATTTAGAAGGCTTATATATGCCAAGGTGCTATGTGTATGAAAACAAGGAGGGCGCCGTACTTAATGGATTGACTATTGTAAAGTGTCGTATTGATGGAATAAGCACGATTGAATGGTTTGAGGTCGGTCCGAAGGTTACGGGTATGGTGGTTTCTCAATCTAAAATTGACAATATACATTTTCGTGAAAAGGAAAATGATGTTTTGTTTAGGAATTGTTGGATAAATTCAGTGGAGATGACGAGTGTAGATTTGAAAACGAAAATTATTATAGACCACTGTATATTATGGAGGGTATATTCGGGCACGATTGCTTATTATACTAATAACATAATTTTGCATAATTGTATTCCTGCTGATGCAATGGCATATAACAATATTCTTGTAGACAAGGATGGAATAAGTGAAAATGCAGTTGGAAATGGTAACTGGTGTGGTGTCGGGACAATTGGCATCTTTGTGGAAGAAGGGGAGGACGGCTCTTATGCTCCAGGTAAGAAGTTTGCGCTTAAATATCCGAAAACCTACGTAGGTACAGACGGTACAGAGGTGGGTATCAATGGCGGTGTGACGCCGTGGAATCCGGTGGCATCACTTCCTCGCATCGTGTCAAGCAAGATTGATAATCGTGCTGCTGCGGATGGCAAGATTAATGTAAGTATAAAGGTCGAGGCACAGAGCCGTCAGTAATAACATTCTGTAAATATGAAAGATGTATTAGCTATAGTCGCTATGTCGCTGTCGCCGGTGATGACAGCGGCAGCCGATGATGTCACTATTACTCGGTGTGAGTATTGGATAGATTACGATTTCGCAGATCGTAAAGAACTGCCGGTGACATCAGACGGCATGTTTGAGCATAGCTTCGATATCGCGGAACAGTCCCCGGGGCTTCATGCGATAGCGTTTCGTTTCTGTGACTCACGCGGATTATGGTCGGTGCCGTTGTTGCGTCACTATGTCAAGGTCGCTGAGGAAATGGTCAATGAATCGCGTATCGAAAAATTTAGCTATTGGTTAGATTATGATAAGGAACATGCGGTGGAGACCACGTGCACCGATGGCGTGGTAGAGATGCTGCTTGATGTGTCTGCGCTTACTCCCGGACTCCATGCTTTCTCCTATATGTTTTCGGATAGTAATGGGTTGTATTCCTTTCCGGCTACTCGTTTTTTTATCGTTCCGCTTAGCGCTCATGACAGTTTCGGATTGATTTCGGGCTATGATTACTGGTTTAACCATGGAGAACGGCATTTTGTGGAAGTGAATCCTGCCGAAACTCTTGAGCTGACCGATGTGACGGTGGATGTAGCCGGTGTCTCACCGATGTCAATTCCGGATAATTATGTTTTCAATATTGCTGACCAGACAGTGACCTGTCCGCAGTCTGACCTTTTTTTCGGCATTCAGGCAGTAGGGCAAAATGGCGGCAGGAGCCGAGCTGTGATTTCCGATACGGTTAAAGTGGACTTGACTGTGATTCCTGATTTTCAGAATTTGACTGTGGGATCACCTGTCGAATTGCAATCTCCCTCCGAAGGAGTGATTGCCGGGTTGAAAATGCCGGCCGATATTAAAGATGGATGTCCCGTAATTACAGTAAGCGGCAGCGATGTCAAGACCGATTTTTATGATGTCGCCGGAGTAAAATTACAGGTTGTCCCCGAACTGTCGGATGGATCATGGCGATATGCCTTCGATGACGATTTGGTAAACTTAGGTTATATATTGCTCCATTCAGCAGAGAAAGATATGTCATTGATCACAGTGTCGCTTGACGTGCGGTCAAGTGGAATTGACGGTGCAACCGATGTCGCTACAAGTATCTTGCCTGTGGATGGCGGCATAATGGTAAGAACCGGCGAAAGTCTTTCTGTGGCAGTGTACGCGATGACCGGTGTTAAATTGGTTGACCGTAAGCTCGTTGCCGGTGACAATCTGATTAACATGGTTCCGGGTTGCTATGTCGTGACGGTAGCCGACGGCATTACAGCCCGCGTGATGGTCAGGTGAACATTCTAATACGTTGAAAATACCTCTTTGGGGTGCATCAAAATTCCGGTGCGCCCTTTTTTTATTATGTGGCTTACGCCAGAACATCCCCGGGTGAGTCGCAGTGAAATAAAAAAAGTCGGGAGCTAATGAATTTTGTCAGAAAAAATGTTATAAATTTGTATTCTAATTGAAAGCATTTATATTTTGACAAAAAGAAAACCATATAAGCTTGGTGTTGCGTTAAGCGGAGGCGGAGCGCGTGGGTTTGCCCACGTAGGGGCCTTATATGCAATGGAAGAGCTTGGTGTAAAACCTGATATAATAGCCGGAGTGAGCGCCGGCTCTATCGCAGCGTCGCTTTACTGCTCCGGACTTTCTCCGCTTGACATAATGAAGCTGTTTTTCACCCAGAAGTTTTCTGATTTTGCCGAGATAAGTGTGCCTAAGGATGGCTTTTTCAAGATGAACGGCTTTAAGGCGTTTCTCAAGAAAAACCTTAAAGTCGACATGATGGAGCAGTGTCCTATCCCGCTTGTAATCTGTGCCACTGACCTTGACAATTGTGTCCCTGTCCAGTGGAGAGAGGGGCTTATAACCGAGAGAGTGATGGCGTCGTGTGCGATGCCTATCATCTTCAAGCCGGTCAAGATTGACGGGCGTCACTATGTCGACGGGGGAGTGTTGCACAATCTGCCGTCGTGGGCGCTCAGGGATGAATGTGATTACCTGATAGGTGTTAATGTAAGCCCTGTTTCAAAGCAGAAGACTTACAGCGGTACAATAATGGATGTGGCTCTGCGCACCTATCATCTGATGGCGCGTACTAATGCTGTCGGCGACATGAACATGTGTGACCTTGTCGTGTCGACCGACTCGATTGCCGACCTGAGGGTGTTTAACATGAAAGAGAAGGAGCGTATGTTCAAGAGCGGCTACAAATCTGCAAAAGAGGCGCTCCTTAACAGTGGGATTGTGAAAAAGTAAGTGAATCTAAAATCAACATGATGAACAATGATAAGACAGTAATCTACCAGATGCTGCCGCGTCTGTTTGCCAACATGAACGACCATTGTGTGCCAAACGGGACAATACAGCAGAACGGCTCCGGTAAGATGAATGACATAACCTCGACTGTGTTGAGGAAGATAAAGGACATGGGCATAACCCATGTGTGGTATACAGGTATAATCGAACATTCCAATCAGACCGACTATTCACGTTATGGAATACGCCGCGACAACCCCTATGTGGTCAAAGGCAAGGCGGGCTCGCCCTATGCCATAAAGGACTATTATGACGTTGACCCTGACATCGCGGTGAATGTCAATGAGCGTATCGATGAATTTGAAGCTCTTGTCGACAGGACTCATGACAACGGCATGGGGGTGATAATCGACTTTGTGCCAAATCATGTGTCGCGGCAGTATCTTTCCGATGCCAAGCCCCGCGGGGTTGAAGACTTCGGGGTGGGTGACGACCGTAACCGCTTTTTTGAGCGCAACAATAACTTCTATTATATACCTCACCAGCTTTTTGCTCCCGGGATTGACCTTGGAGAGGGAAAGGATGCTTATGTAGAGTTTCCGGCAAAAGCGTCGGGCAACGACTGCTTTACCGCTTTCCCGTCGAAAAATGACTGGTATGAGACAGTAAAGCTGAATTATGGCGTGGACTACGGCGACGGCTCCCGTCATTTTTATCCGATACCGCGCACGTGGTTTCAGATGCTCGATATTTTGCTGTACTGGGCGGAGAAGGGCATAGATGGTTTCCGCTGCGACATGGCACATATGGTGCCGGTAGAGTTCTGGCAGTGGGCGGTGACTAACGTGAAAGAGCGTTATCCCCATGTGATTTTCATCGCCGAGATTTATGATGTAGCTCTTTACCGCGACTTCATAACATACGGAAAATTTGATTACCTTTATGATAAGGTGAATCTGTATGACACGCTGCGCGGCATTCAATGTCACAATGTGTCGGCGGCGCAGCTCACCAATTGCTGGCAGACGGTTGACGGCATAGGCGACAAAATGCTTAATTTCCTTGAAAATCATGACGAGCAAAGATTCGGGTCAAAGTATTATGCCGGCGATCCGTCGCTCGTGATACCGTCGCTCGTGATCAGTGCTTTTTTCAATACCGGCCCAATGATGATATATGCAGGTCAGGAACTTGGCGAGCAGGCTCTCGATGCTGAGGGCTTCAGCGGATATGACGGACGAACCACGATATTTGATTACTGGAGCATCCCTACTGTGAGGCGATGGTTTAACGGCGGAAAGTGTAACGACGACCTGCTCACCGGCAATGAGCGCTGGCTGCGAGACAAGTATCGCACGATTCTGCGCATGTGTAACACGGAAAAGGCTATCTCGGCGGGAAGATTTTTTGACCTGATGTATGTCAACTACGACAATCCTACACTTAATCCTCACCGTCAGTATGTGTTCCTGCGCAGTTATGCCGATGAGACACTCGTTGTTGCTGTCAATTTCAGCGACGAGCCTTGTAATCTGCACATCAACATTCCAGGTCATGCATTTGATGTGCTCAGCCTTCCGAAAGGTGACTGTGTGGCTACAGAGCTGCTGTCCAAGGATATGATGAGGAAAACGCTTTCTCCCGACAGCCCGTTTGTGACTGAAGTCGGCCCGAATGATGCTGTCGTGTGGAAGATAAAGCATAAAAATGTGCTTCCTCAAGATAAAAAATCGCTTCCCGATAGGCGGAATAATGCTAAAAAGCGATAACTTTGCACAAAATTTCAAAAACTAAAATTTCTTGCTTAATGTTACCTCCATTTAAGGTCTTTGCCGGAACAAAGTCACAGTATATGGCAGAAGAGATTTGTAAGGATCTCGGTGTCGAACTTGGCAAAATGAATATACAGCATTTTGCCGATGGTGAGTTTGAAGTCTCTTTTGAAGAGTCTATTCGCGGTTGCGAGGTGTATCTTGTACAGTCTACCTTCCCCAACAGCGATAATCTTATGGAGCTTCTTCTCATGATTGATGCAGCAAAGCGTGCATCGGCTGCGTCGATAATCGCAGTGATGCCTTATTTCGGCTGGGCTCGCCAGGACCGAAAGGATAAGCCGCGTGTGTCAATCGCTGCAAAGCTTGTCGCCGATCTTCTTAGCGCAGCGGGAGTCGACCGTGTGATCGCCATGGATCTTCATGCCGACCAGATTCAGGGCTTCTTTAATGTGCCTGTCGATCACCTTTACGCATCATCGGTGTTTATCCCTTATATCGAGTCGCTCCATCTTGATGACATGGTGATTGCGACCCCCGACGTGGGTGGTGCGAAGCGTGCCAACAACTACGCCAAGTATTTTGATGTGCCTCTGGTATTGTGCCACAAGCAGAGAGCAAAGGCTAATGTCGTTGCCTCGATGACTCTTATCGGCGATGTGAAAGACAAGAATGTAATCCTTATTGATGACATGGTTGATACAGCCGGTACAATCACCAAGGCTGCCGACCTTATGATAGAGAAGGGCGCAAAGAGCGTAAGGGCACTCTGCTCTCATGCGATAATGAGCGATCCTGCAAGCGACCGCGTTAATGAAAGCGGCATTGTGGAGATGATGTTTACCAACAGCATTCCCTACAAGGGCAACTGCAAGAAATGTACTATCCTTTCCGTGGCGCGTCTGTTTGCCGACACTATACGCCGTGTCCACGAAAATCAGTCAATCTCTTCGCAGTATCTGATTTAAAATCATTCTTCAACAAACTATATTAACGGCGTTCCGTCATTGAATAATGAACGGGACGCCTGTTTGTTTTAACTAATTTCACATATTTATTGTCAATTTCACTTAATAATCAGGGGTCTAATATTAAATAGATTTAAGTCGGGCTTTTTTATGATACACCGATTAAAATAATGCGTTATTTTTGCGTCATAGAGTAGAAGAGTTAAAATTTAACAGTGGAAATTTAAAAATTTAACAATTAACTTACCAATCTTCATATTATGAATTTGTATAGCAAAATCGCATTAATGGCTTGTGGAGTGGCTATGGTGAGCTCCGCCATGACGGTTGTAGCCGTCAACACTTTTTCTGACAAGCACGATTCTTCAGCCGTTTTGGCGACAAGTGGGACCCTCGACAGTGGAGGCCGGCTTTATACTGTGGCTCATGGGGTGACGCCACCTACCGATTTCACCCATGCGGCTGAAAGCACCATCAACGGAGTGGTGAGTATAAAGAGTTATGCCACTCCGCGTGGCGGATATGGCAACGGCTACCAGTCTACGCCGTTTGACATGTTTGATTTTTTCTTCGGCTCACCCGGAGGTCGCCGTCAGCAGCAGCCGGAGCAGAAAGGGAAGTCAGAGCAGCAGCTGGGACTCGGCTCCGGTGTGATAATCAGCAAGGACGGATATATCGTCACTAACAATCACGTGATTGACGGTGCGGAACGTCTTGAGATAACCCTGAACGATAACCGCACATTCAATGCCAAAGTAATAGGCACCGACCCGTCGACCGACGTGGCTCTTATAAAAATAGAGGCAGAAGACCTTCCGGTCATTCCTATCGGCGACAGCGATGCGCTGAAGGTAGGGGAGTGGGTGCTCGCGGTAGGCAATCCTTTCGGATTCACCTCGACTGTGACCACCGGCATTGTAAGTGCAAAGGCACGAAGCATATCAAGCGCCACCAACGGGCGTGCGATGGGCATCGAGAGCTATATCCAGACTGATGCAGCCGTGAATCCCGGCAACTCGGGCGGCGCGCTGGTAAACATCAACGGAGAGCTTATCGGTATAAATACCGCCATTTATTCACAGACAGGAAACTATGCCGGCTATTCATTCGCGATTCCGACATCTATCGTGACAAAAATCGTGACAGACATTAAACAGTATGGTGCCGTGCAAAGGGCAGTCCTCGGAGTGATGTTCCAAGAGCTTACCCCGCAGCTCGTCAAGGAGAAAGGCATTACAGCTGTAAATGACGGTATACTTGTCATGGAGCTGGTTGAACGTGGCGCCGCAATGGAAGCGGGTATACAGGTCGATGACGTAATTGTGGGTATCGGTGACAATCAGGTTCACAACTCCGCGCAGATGCAGGAGGCTATCAACAAGTATCGTCCAGGTGACAAGATTAAGGTAAAATACATACGTGACAACAAGGCATACACAACTGAGGTGACGCTGCGCAACAGCCAGGGCGACACTAAGGTGACGAAGGCCAAGGACGTGACTTCACTCGGATGTGCGTTCAAGTCGCTTACAAAGGAGCAGTTGAAAGAGCATCGGTTGACTGCCGGAGTGCAGGTTAGCGGTCTGCGCGACGGTAAGTTCAAGGAAGCCGGCATTAAAGACGGATTTATAATCCTTGACATCAACAATGCCCGCGTGAAGAGCCAGGATGACGTTGAAAAGATATATGAGGCTATCATGAAGAGTAATGACAGCGACAAGGTGATGTTTATCACAGGTATATATCCTACCGGTCGTAAGGTATATTATGCAGTTGATCTCTCTGACTGATCTGCACAGTAAGGATTGATAAAACCGGGCGTCCCGTCACTTGTTGACAGGGATGCCCGATTTGTTTAATGGAGTATATTTAATCTTGAAAAAGCATAATGTGGCAATTATTTGACATGTAAATACGTTGTATTATCATAATATCATATAAAAAAACATGGCTGCGAAGATGCAGGGTTTGAATAAAATTTTGTACCTTTGTATGTTTAAAATCTTGTGTAATAACAGATGAGACAATTAAAAATTACAAAGTCAATCACCAATCGAGAGAGTGCATCGCTCGATAAATATCTGCAAGAGATTGGTCGTGAGGACCTTATCACTGTGGAAGAGGAGGTAGAGCTTGCCCAGCGTATAAGGCAGGGCGACCAGGTAGCTCTTGAAAAACTGACTCGCGCCAATTTGCGTTTTGTCGTTTCTGTGGCAAAACAGTACCAGAATCAGGGCCTTTCACTCCCTGACCTGATTAATGAAGGTAACCTTGGACTTATCAAGGCGGCGCAGAAGTTTGACGAGACACGTGGTTTCAAGTTCATTTCTTATGCCGTGTGGTGGATTCGCCAGTCTATTCTTCAGGCTCTTGCAGAGCAGTCACGTATTGTGCGCCTCCCGTTGAATCAGGTAGGCTCGCTCAATAAGATAGGAAAGGCTCTGTCCAAGTTTGAGCAGGAAAATGAGCGTCGCCCGTCGGCCGAGGAGCTTGCCGATGCACTTGATGTGCCGGTTGAAAAGATTGCCGACACATTGAAGGTGCAGGGACGTCACATTTCTGTCGACGCTCCTTTTGTCGAGGGAGAGGACAACAGTCTTCTTGACGTGCTTACCAACGATGACTCTCCAATGGCTGATGCCACTCTTACCCAGGAGTCGCTCTCAAAAGAGGTTGAGCGCGCGCTTCGTCAGCTTCATGAGCGCGAGCGCGAGATTTTGAAGATGTTCTTCGGCATAGGTTGCCAGGAGATGACTCTGGAAGAGATTGGTGCTAAATTTGACTTGACCCGAGAGCGTGTACGCCAGATTAAGGAAAAGGCGATACGTCGGCTTAAAGGGCAAAAGAGCAAATTGCTCAAGACATATCTGGGTTGATTTTATTTCCCGGTTTATTTTACCGCGGGGCTGCTTGCAGTCTCGCGGCTTTTTTTATCGGTGGCAGTTGATTTCTATAATGTCGCTCATGCGTTGCGTGTACAGGCGTGAGACCCGTTCATGTCGTGTACATGACGAGATGTCGGGCGATGAGGCGAGGTGTATGCGTTCTACGCCGCTACCGTTTATGCTGTCGATTGTCGCCATCAGCTTTGCCCGTCGCTCTTTTTCTTCGCGGTCTTCAAAGAGGGTGGGCTGTAGATGTTCGCGATCGACTATCCGCGTGGCTGTCACGCCTGCGCGCTTATATCCGTAGCCGGGGCGGAATATAGCTTTCAGTGCCGCTTTTGCTTCCTTGCATATGCTTATCGAGTCATCTGTAGCTTCCTGCAGTGTCCGTTGCGCGCAGTTGGAATATTGCGGATGGTCAGTGCGGTGGCGGTTTGTGGCGATGAACACAGTCAGTTCGTCACAGAAAAGACCCTTTCGTCGCAGGCGTTCACCGACATTGGCGGCAAAGCGGGTCACCGCATCCTCCAGGTCGCGGTATTCGTAGAAGTCGGTGGCAAATGTGCGTGATATGGTAAGGGTCTTTTGTGCAGGACGCTCAGTGTCGGTCTCAATGCATCTGTTTCCGTTTAGCTCGCTCCATGTGCGCTGCAGCATTATATTGTAGCGCGATGTCACAGTCTCTTCAGGCATTTCGGCAAACTGCAGGGCGTTGACTATCCCTACTTCTCCAAGACGCCGGGCAATGCGTGGCCCGATTCCCCACACATCTCCTATAGCCGTCATGGACAGCGCTTTCCGCGCCTTTTCTTCTGAGTCTATGACACATGCACCCTTATAGCCCGGATATTTCTTTGCAAACCGTGCCGCGACTTTGGCGAGGGTGCGGTTGGGCGCGATGCCTACCGATACGGGAATACCTATATCGCGTTTTACTTTCTTTACGAGCGTTCTGCCATATTCCGCCAGATTTTCCTCAATGCTGTCAAGGCTTATGAAAGCTTCGTCGACTGATGAGATCTCGATGTCGTCGGCTATGGAATTAAGCGTTGCCATCACCCGTCGTGACATGTCGCCGTAAAGGCGGTGGTTGCCGGAAAATGACACTATGTCGTTGGCTTGCACGATGTCGCGTATCTTGAACAGGGGCACGCCGCGTTTAATCCCGAGCGCCTTTGCCTCGTTGGACATCGCCACTACACATCCGTCATTGTTGCTGAGGACAATGACCGGACGCGAACGCAGCTCGGGACGGAAAACGCGCTCACACGATACGAAGAAATTATTGCAGTCTACGAGTCCGATCATCGGCGGCTATCTCCTTCTCCTGTTTTTCTTGATGGTGTGGGTGACTATGCCCCACACAGTGAAATCATCATCTTCTTTTACCTCGATAGGGCGGTAGTTGCGGTTGGACGGCATGAGAAGTATGCGGTGACGCTCCACTTTCAGGCGTTTTACGGTAAACTCACCGTCTATGCAACACACCGCGAGGTCGCCGTTGAGCGGTTCAAGCGAGCGGTCGATGACAAGAATGTCGCCGTCATCGATACCTTCCTCTATCATGGAGTCGCCGGCTACACGCCCATAGAAAGTTGAGGCGGGATGACTCACTATCTCGCTGTTGAGGTCAATGGACTCGTTAAGACGGTCTTGTGCCGGCGATGGAAATCCGGCTTTGATTCCACCGTCGGCATATGGCAGTCTTAATGTCGAGCCTGTGTCGATTTTATATATGTGTAGGTCACTGTTCTGCTGACTGTCGGTCATCAGATTTTCTCCTTGTTGTGTATTGTTTCTGTTACTGTTTCAGTCGGTTTACAAGCCCTTCGATGTCGAGTGTCTCCTGTTCACCTGAGGTCATGTCTTTAAGGGTCACTTTGTTTTCGGCAAGCTCGGTCTCTCCGATGATGGCGACAAATGGTATGGCAAGGGCGTTGGCATATGCCATCTGCTTCTTCATTTTGCTGCAATCGGGATATATCTCGGCTGTGATGCCGTTGGCTCTCAGTTGCTTGATGACCTTCATTGAGGCGATGGCCTCCTGCTCGCCGAAGTTTGTGAAGATGACCGTAGTTGCCGCCGAGGCGTTTTCGGGATAGAGGTCAAGAACGTTGAGCACGTCATAGATGCGGTCGGCGCCAAATGATATGCCGACGCCTGAAACTCCCGGCAGGCCGAATACTCCGGTAAGGTTGTCGTAGCGGCCTCCGCCGGTGATTGACCCTATCTGTACATCTTTTGCCTTCACCTCGATTATTGTTCCGGTGTAGTAGTTTAGTCCGCGGGCAAGCGACACGTCGAGGTCAAGCTCTGCATTAAGTCCGAGTTTCATAGTCTCGTTTACGACATAGCGCAATTCCTTGACTCCCTTTTTGCCTGTCTCGGAAGAGGCAAGTATCTCGTCAAGTTTGGCAAGGCGCTCTTCGAGCGTGCCGTCGATGGCAAGTATCGGCTGCAGCGACTCGATTGCCGCTTCGTCCAGCCCGCGTTCGCGTAGCTCTGCGTTTACGTTTTCAATGCTGATTTTGTCAATCTTGTCTATTGCCACCGTGATGTCTACGATTTTTTCAGGCGCACCGATAAGCTCTGCTATCCCGGCAAGTACCTTGCGGTTGTTGAGCTTTATGGCGATGTTGATTTTCAGGCGGCTGAACACCTCGTCGATAAGCTGCAGAAGCTCTACCTCGTTAATGAGCGAGTCGGAGCCTACTATGTCGGCGTCACACTGGTAAAATTCGCGGTATCTGCCTTTCTGCGGACGGTCAGCACGCCACACAGGCTGTATCTGGAAGCGCTTGAAAGGAAATTGCAAGTCGGCGCGGTGCTGCACTACGTAACGGGCAAATGGCACAGTCAGGTCGTAGCGCAACCCTTTTTCTGAAAGCTGAGAAGTGAGTTTGCCCGATGCCTCGCCATCAAGAAGCGAGCGGTCGACGCCGCGAAGGTAGTCACCGGAGTTGAGAATCTTGAAAAGCAGTTTGTCGCCCTCTTCGCCATATTTTCCCATAAGGGTCGACAGGTTTTCCATCGAGGGTGTCTCTATCTGCTTGAAGCCAAATAGATGAAACACTTCACGGATAGTATCAAATATATAGTTGCGGCGAGCCATCTCGACAGGAGAGAAGTCGCGCGTGCCTTTTGGAATAGACGGTTTCTGTGCCATAATTATTGCAAGTAAATTTTTCTTTTGCAAAGATACAACAAAGAAACGAAAATGAACATTTTTCCTCTTGAAAGAAGTTTTTAGCTTGCGAGGAAAGGGACAATAAAAGGTAATCGTCCCAGTGAGAGGCGATGAAATAAGGGTAAAATAAAGAGTTGGTAAATCTCCCACAAAGGGCATTATAAACGGAAAAACCCTTAAAGGAAGCGAAAGATGCGACATCAAAGCGACAGGTCATATCTACAAAGACCCTCTGAGACCCTCTGACGGTGTCAGATGCGGTGTCCTAAAGAACGAAAATTTCCTATTATTCTGAAAATTCGTAACTTCGTAATTTTGTAGCAACGAGTAGTATGTTGACAATCGTCGATGCTGTGGCTAATTTTGCATACTAAATATAGCGCAAAAGTGACTCGAATAGAATCAACTATGATGACATTCGGAAAGAATGTACAAGTTGCCCGTCAGGCACTTGGGATTTCTCAGGAGGAGCTGGCATTTAGAGCCGGACTCCACCGAACTTATATCGGTATGGTTGAACGCGCAGAACGTTCAATATCACTTCAAAATGCTAAAAAGATAGCAGATGCGCTTAATGTAAAATTAGACACGCTGCTTAATAATGACGGACAGATATATAAGAATACACGGAGATAATATAGTCGAGTGCGAGAGAACACTTTATATGATATATGACGCACTGGGAGGTACAATTAGATTCGTAGATAGCCCAATATTTATGCCTGTATACGAAATTGAAGTGTCAGGTTTGATTTTTCGAATAGAATTATTATCTGGACATGGGCGCTGGGGCGTAAATATTGGAAACCATTTAATGGAAAATGGCGGAATACTTCGTGAGGGAGCCGACTCATATATATCAGAAATTGTAGGAAAAGAGGAAAAATTTATTTTAGCTATTGAATATTGTTCTGCCCTTCCCGCAGGAAATAATGCGTGGCAAAGGAATGGACGTGCGCTGTCATCGGTTCTTGCCGGAGTGCCATATTTATTTATGGCAGAGTTAGGAGGTGTCGAACTGAATGGGAAAAGAGAAGTAATTGCTGCCCGAAAGCCTAATCCCATTGTGCCTTTTTCCTATATATCCACAACTAAAGATTATGCTAATCTATGTATTCCCGTATATCGACCCCATCCTTCAATAACTGATGAGTTGCATGTGCTTTTTAACAGTGTGTTCGGATATGCTGAAAGCCTGAAAGTTATACGTGGTTTATTACTCGGTGAAGACATAACAGAAAGTGTAAGCGTTTTGGTTAATAAGAGCCTAAAATTAGTGGATCTTTTATCAGCAGAGAAGAAACGTGTAACAACTCTAAAAGGAAAGCCATGGACTGAATATTTAGAGAGTAATAATCGTGCAAACTGGATTCTGAATAATTCCGAAATGGTTTGGAGTAAGAAGACATCTGATAAAGTAAATGCTCAGGAGCGAATGAAAGGACTATTGAAACAATCAATGGCGCTCCAATTAAATACAATAGGAGCATCGGATATCCCAATTTGCCTTATTCCTCAAGAACGTATACAGGAATTTGAAGATTTACTGAGACAAACGTATCCTGATTTGCGTATATGTTTGCCTAAAGACAAACCTTTGGCTGTAATTTGGATAACTGGTTACAAACCAACGGGAGAAGATTCACGACCAGATCGAGGCTTATGCCCGTTAGCGAAGATGATACTAAAAGACTCGGCTCGAATGATAAGTATTGTCTATGGTCCAGCAAAGAAAAAAACATGGGAATTATTGGAAAAAGGACTTGATGTTCTTGCTTCCAATAATGGTTTATGGCAGTCAATTTATAAAATATGCGATGGTGTTCTAATCGATAGTGTTACCAAAGCTGAGCCTGAATATATTCAAATTAATCGGTTACCTCTTGCTGCACAATCAGAATTGACAGTCCCGTATAATTCAAAATATGATGTATTACATTCAGAGCATGATGTGGATACGGCTATTCATCAAATTTTAACAAGAAGTGGATTGGCTGAATGTCTGTGTAATCCTCCTGGCGGTGATTGGTCAGGAATTAATTATTACCGAAGAGGGGAAATTTATAGGTGGACGTCATTACCTCGTGTGTCAGAAATAGGAGGAAAGCGTCCTGATCATGTTTTTCAACAAGAACGAAAAGATGAAAATTTATTTATTTCCATTGAGTCCAAAGGGAAAGGCTCAGATCTTGAAGATGAAATAGGTGTCAATTTGGTTGCCTTTCTCAAAGACCTATTCTCGTTAGTGCCCACAAGTATTAAGAAAGCAAATACAGAATGGAGACTATATAATAATCGCGCAGACCTGGGCATTTATCAAGTAATATCGGGAGGAGCGTTTATTTTTAAAAATGAGGACGAATTAAAAGTACAACTTGAGCGCGGAAGTTTGGATTGTATATTGGCTTTTGAATTTAGAAAGCCGTCTGTTTTACACATTCTTTCAAACGATAACGGTCGCATCTTGGAAAACCTCATCAAAAAGGCTTCCGAAAGAATTAGTGGGTTTGAAGTTCAGGTACACTGACTCTGAAATAATATCTTTTTTCTTTTCAATTAGTTTTGAAAAAGAAGAATTACCAGTATTTACATAAAATTTATAGCTAAAAAGTTCTGAAGGTGGTGCAAAATTATAAACTCTATCTCCTGAACTCCCATCAAAAGTAAGCATCCAGTAAGTTCCGATAGAATTTAATCGTTCTAATTCAGCATAAAATTCTGACAAGGAAAATTCATTGTGCGTATATCTATCCTTTGTCCCTCCGTATGGAGGATCAAGAAAAACGAAATCACCTTTTTTTACAATGGATAGACATTCGCGATAATCAACATTAAGAAATTCAAATTTACGAATGACAGTGCTCCATTGATTTAAAATACGAGCTAATGTATCGGGATTAATTCCTGGTCTTGATAGATGAAAAGAATTATTGAAGTCGCCATCGCTGTTGTAACGTATCATCCCATTTACACATGTTCTTGTGATAAATAGGAAGTCTAAACAATTTCGCGTTCTGTTAAAGTTGTCGCGAACTTTATAATAAACATCTTGACCCTCTCGCTGCAATAAATCCCAACGAGTACGGTATTCTTCTGCCACTAATTTAGGGTCTGACTTAATCAAATTCCATAATTCAATAAGTTCAGGAATTATATCACTTGCAAAGCCAATAGGCGATTTAGAAAATGGCATCATGGCACCACCTCCCACAAACGGCTCGAAATATCGGGGTGCTTGTATAATGTATTGTGACAGTTCAGAAGCAACCGTGCGTTTACTTCCGAACCATTTAATAACTGGAGGGAATGGTTTCATTAGAATAGAGAGTTTGCTTTATTAGATACAGCGTTCTCAAGCCTTTTTTTAGCGAGATTATAGTATTCGCTGTCAATTTCAAAACCGATTACATTCATACCATAATTTAGACCTGCGACCATTTCGGTTCCAGAACCAGCAAAAGGAACCAACAGAATTCCATTTGGTATTCCACTAATTAACAAAATACGTTCAGCAACGCGAATGGGTTTTTGCGTGGGGTGCGAGCCAAATTGCATTTCGTCCTTTGACTTATTGTTCGGTATATCCCATACTGTCCGCATCTGTTTATCTGGCTCTTTGAGCATATCGTAGGGAGCAGAGAAAGATTTAGCTTCTTCGTAATTGAAAGTATATTTGCGGTTTTTCTCACCTCCCTTATGTACCCACAGAATTGTTTCATGGCTTGCTGTTAATCTACGACCGGAAAGATTAGGAAACGAATTTCTTTTATACCAAGCAATTTCGTTGATTATCTCCAAACCTAAAAGTTGACAACAAACATTTACAAAACCTGAGTTATGATAAGTCGAATGTATCCATATAGAACCAGTCGGCTTTATGATACGCTTTAACTCTTTGAGCCATTCAAACGTCCCTAAGAAGGAGTCATTTTGCGAGAGCAAATCCCAAGCTTCATTTGTTAATTTCCAATCGCCTCCGAATCCCTTAATTTTATTATCTGAGCCGTATGACCAATTTTTAGTTGAAGAAGCGCCATATGGAGGGTCAACAATGCAAAGGTCGCAAGAATCGTCTTGAAGACCTCTAAGGCCTTCAAATACATCTCCAAGAATCAGTTTATAGTCATTAGTCATAATCAATAAAAGAAGAACCCATCAGTGGTTTCACAAGTTTATAGGCCACCTCCGAGTTCTTATATTGTTGCGCTTACGCTTTTGACCTATTTGTGAAAAATAAACAAGTTCCTTCCTGAGGACAAAGTTAGCGAAAATTTTCGAATAATGGCATTTTAAATTTTCGACCTTCAAATTATTGGAGTTGGATTTAAAATAAGACAGGAAGACTTCAAATGAAACCTTCCTGAATCGATGGGTTCACGGCCTTTCGGCTTAGAACCGTTGTAAAATTACAACACAAATTCCGATACACAAAAGTTTAGTCCTAAAAATATCACTATATCTATGGGCGCGGAAATACATCATGGAAATACATTCCCCGCTGTCAGATTGGACGGCGGGGAAGTATTTGGATGTGATGGTTGATATTGGTGGGGTCAGATGCGGTCGAGGACTGTCTGGATGAGGTCACGCACGGCGGTCTTGTAGTTGGGTGACGCGGTGGTGTTGACCCTGTTGGCGATGATGGAGCATACGGTCATCGCACGGTGACCCATAAGCAGGGCGAGTCCTTGAAGGGGGGCGCTCTCCATCTCGTAGTTGGTGACGGGGTGTCCTTCGTAGCGGAAAGCCTCGATCATCTTGTTGAGGTCGGGGTTGGCAAGCGGGAGACGCAGCTCACGGCCTTGCGGACCGTAAAATCCTACGGCGCTGATTGTGCATCCGCGCACCATGTCGTCGCGCCCTATCTGCTCGACAAGCTCATGGTTGGATTTCACTACATAAGGAGCCGCAAGCAGGCTGCTCCAGTTGACAGCCTCGCAGAATGCGCGTTCAAAGTCGAGGTCGGCGACATCGTTACGGCCGGCGTAGTAGTTGAGCACTCCGTCAAATCCGATTGACCGCTCGGCAATCACCGGTGTGCCGAGTATTAGCTCGGGCTGCAGGGCTCCGGAGGTTCCTATTCTTACAAGTGTGAGTGTGCGGTGTTCCGGCTTTACCTCGCGTGTCTCGAAGTCCACGTTGGCAAGCGCGTCAAGCTCGTTCATCACGATGTCGATATTGTCGGGCCCTATTCCGTGGCTCAGACACATTATGGGTTTCCCTTTATATGTGCCTCCGATTGTGTGAAATTCCCGTGATGACACTTCAAAAGTCTTGGTGTCAAAGAATGACGCCACCATGTCAACACGTCCGGGATCGCCTACAAGGATTATGCGGTCACAGAGCTGTGAGGGGTGCAGGTGCAAGTGAAAGATGGTGCCGTCGGGATTTATAATCATCTCTGATGATTCGATATGTCGTTTATCCATGTCGTTATAGTTTATAAAAGTTAAGTTGCTTGTTATTTAAACGTTGAAACACGGTGGCGTGTTGGCAAAATGTTAAAATTTTTATTTGTTCTGTTTTTGCGAATTTACTAAATTTGTGAAACAGATTTGTACAGATTTTAATAAATAAGGTTAAATGGAAAATTTTAAGAACATGAAAAAACAGTTAATCACGCTATTTATGTTGGCGTTTGTCTCCTTTGGGGTGTCTGCCGCTGCTTTTGTCAGGACTCCCGGCGGGATAAAGGCTACGATTGACTCTATTGACGTCGAGGTTGAGTATTACACGCCTTCTGCAGTGAGAGTCCTGAAGCATGACCGCAATTCCCGTCAGGATGACGGAAGCTATTCTGTAATAGCGAAGCCTGCCGCGGTTGAATTCACGGTGAAGGAGAGCGGAAAGATTGTAAGATTGCAGTCGTCGCGCCTTCGGGTGGATGTCAATACATCTACCGGCGACGTGGCTTTTTATGCTCCCGGTTCGGGATGTCTTCTGAAAGAGGCGGGGATGGCTGTTTCCGGCATTGATGATTGTGGCGATAAGGCTTATAAGGTCAGGCAGTCATTCATGCTTGAAAAAGATGAGCCGGTCTACGGTCTTGGAAATCTTGAGAATGGCAAACTTTCACAGAGGGGAGTCAACAGGAAGCTGATGCCGGGCAACGTGGAGGATGGAGTGCCGGTATTTGTGTCGGTCAAAGGCTATGGTGTGATATGGGACAATTATTCGCCTGTCGACTTTATTGACCGCGACGGAGTGACTGCATTTGAGTCGGAGGTAGCGCAGGCAATAGACTATTATTTTATATATGGTGGCGACATGGATGGCGTGATTGCCGGAATAAGGAATCTTACCGGCGATGTCCCCATGTTTCCTCTGTGGACTTATGGATTCTGGCAGAGCAGGGAACGATATAAGTCGCAGGACGAGATTGCCGGTGTCGTGAAGAAATATCGTGAAATAGACGTCCCGCTCGACGGTATAATTCAGGACTGGCAATACTGGGGCAACAATTACCTTTGGAACGCGATGGAGTTCATGAGCCCGGATTTTGCCAACCCGCAGAAGATGGTTGATGACATACACGGGATGAACGCCCGGATGATTATATCCATATGGTCATCTTTCGGACCGCAGACAAAACCTTACCGCGAGCTTGCGGAAAAGGGGCTGCTGTTTAATATCGAGACGTGGCCTCAGTCGGGCATATCCCACATATGGCCTCCGCGCATGGATTATCCGTCGGGGGTGAGGGTGTATGATGCCTATAGCCCGGAGGCTCGTGACATTTATTGGAAAAATCTGAGCCGCCTGCATGATTTTGGAATCGATGGCTGGTGGATGGACTCTACCGAACCTGACCATTTTAATCCCACGAAGGAAGACTTTGACACACCCACATATCTCGGGTCGTTCAGAAAAGTAAGGAACGCTTATCCGCTTATGACGGTCGGCGGGGTGTATGACCATCAGCGCGCGGTTGACTCGACCAAGAGAGTGTTTATCCTGACGCGTTCGGGCTATACGGGTCAGCAGCGCTACGGATGTAATGTGTGGACGGGTGACGTCACTTCAAGCTGGCAGAACCTGCGCAATCAGATTCCCGCCATGCTTAATTTCTCGTTGACAGGTAACCCGAATGTCAACAGTGATCTCGGCGGCTTCTTCTGCAGCGCCTATAACAATGCCGGTCCGGAGTCGGCTGTAAAAAATCCGCTTTTCCGTGAATTGTTTGTAAGATGGATGCAGATGGGTGTGTTCACGCCCATGATGAGAAGCCACGGTGCCGACATAAAGCGTGAGATATATTATTTCGGCGAGAAAGGCGACCCTGTGTTTGATGCGATTGCCGATGCCATACGTCTGCGCTACTCGCTGTTGCCTTACATATACTCGACTTCATGGAATGTCACGGCTCATGGCGGTTCGATGATGAAGGCTCTGCCGATGGACTTCCCGGGAGATAAGAAAGTGTGGAATATGGCTGACGAGTATATGTTTGGCGACAATCTGCTTGTTGCTCCTATTGTCAAGGCTTGCTACACTCCTGAGCTGATTACGACTACCGATGAGAATACGGGCTGGGACCGGAAGGAGCACTTTGATACAAATGCGGCTGATGTAGATGTGGATTTCATGAAGCCTGTGACGGTTCAGGTGTATCTGCCAGCAGGGACTGCCTGGTGGGATTTTGCCACCGGTGAAAGGCATCGCGGAGGAAAGACTGTTGAAAAGGTTTCTGACATAGGCACAATCCCGGTATATGTGAAGGCGGGGTCGATTATTCCTGTAGGTCCCGACGTTCAGTATGCTACTGAAAAGCCGTGGGATGATCTTGAGATACGTGTATATCCCGGTGCCGATGGCTCGTTTACTCTTTATGAGGATGAATTTGACAACTATAATTACGAGAAAGGCGCCTATAGCGAGATAAAGTTTAAATGGGATGACAAAAGCGGTCAGCTGACCGTAGGCGACCGCAAGGGGGCTTATCCCGGGATGATAGGCGACCGCATATTCCGCGTGAAGATCGCCGGAAGCGATAAGGCGGCGACTATACGCTATTCAGGCAAGGAGGTGACGCAAAAATTCTGACTATGGAATTAGCCTTATAGATAGTTTTTGCGGGAGCGGGTCTTGGGTGACCTGCTCCCGTTTTATTTCTTAGGCGTGATTCTTTGCTGAACATGCCGGGCAGGTGCCTTTGATGATGTATTCGGCATGACGTGCCATGAATCCTTTAGGGGTGCTTACCGGAGGGATGTGGGACCGGTCAAGACAGAATGTCTTTTTGCATGTCTCGCAGTAAAAATGACAGTGCAACTCTTCCACGCTGCACTCGTGGTCATTGTGACACAGACAGTATTTTTTCGAGCCGCTGCCATCCTCGATTTCATGAAGGAGGTGGTGGTCGGCGAAAAGGGTCAGTGTGCGGAATATGGTTGATTTGTCAATGGTGTCAGTGGCAATTTCTACATCGCTCATGCTGAAGGTGTCGTGAAATTGCATTAGCGCCTTGTAAATCAGCATTCTTACAGCCGTAGGTCTTACTCCGTGGTGAGTTAGTGTGGCTTCAATCGTGTCCATGCTGTCAAAATCTTAACACAAGTTCAATAAGAGCCTTGTCGCCAGAGTCGGGCGTGGTGGCTACGTTGCCGCTATAGAAGTATTTTTCGTAGTTGGCACGCAGATGCAGGAAAAGGTTCTTGCTTTTTATATAGCTGATAGTGGCTCCTACGGTGACGCGGTTTCGTGACGGGTCGGTTGTCGTAAGATTGCCGTTTTCGTCGCGCAGGGCGTTGCTGTGGTCAGTCATGCCGTCGAAGCGTCCTTGAAACGAAAGCTGGTTGAATACGCCTGCCTTGATTGGCATCCGGTAGTCGGCAAAGATGTTGTAGGCGTGGCAGGGCTTGTGGCTGTCGGAGGTGTAGTGTTTGTACATATATTCTCCTTCCACAGTCCATCGTCCGGCGCTCCAGGTGACAGCCGCGTCTATAAGGTTGGTGCGTATTGAGTCAGGGATTATTGACTGGAATCCGGTGGCGAGTTTTACGTTGTCAATGGAGTAGGTGAGCTTTGCTGCAAATGCGAGACTTGAATTCCATCCCGCATGGTTGCCTATGGTTGTGGGGCTGAACACTCCTGCCTCTGCCGACAGGGGAATGCCTGGCAACGTGTACATCGCTTTCGCTCCGACTGCCCTTACATTGCACACCTGCTTGCCGATGAAGGAACGGTTGGCAAAAAAGTATGTGTTTGGTCCGCGAAACGGGTCAACTCCAAAGGGCATCCTGAATTGTCCTGCCTGAAACCCTAACTCTTTGGTGGCATATATGCGTGCCCATACATCAAGTATCTTCATCGAGCCCCGGTCGCAGAGGTCGGTGTTTATATAATAATCGATAGAGGGAGCTATCTTTCCGTCAAGGCTTACACGGGCGTTGCGCACTTGAAAGCGGTATTTGCCTGACTCTGTGGCGACCTCAAATCGGGTTCTGACTGTGCCATGAATGTGGGGAGTGTAATCGGTCTTCTCTTCTGCATTTAATCTTATAGTCGGCAGCACTGCGAGGAGCAACACGATAAAAACTCGAATTTCAGTAAATCTCATAATACGATATAAATGTGTGGATAATCGGTTGTAATGATATTTTGCGGCACAAAAATAGCAACAAATATCAAATGCGTTAATCTATCCGATGTTAAATTTTTGATAAATTTTTTGCTAACAATGGCAGAGATATTTGTTAAAGTCAATAAAAACTCGTAACTTTGCGCTCTCATTAAGGTCGGTCCGGTAGCTCAGCTGGATAGAGCATCTGCCTTCTAAGCAGACGGTCATGCGTTCGAGTCGCATCCGGATCACATAAGGGACACAGAACATTCTTGTTTCAGTGTCCCTTTTTTGTGTACGCAAGCGACTGTAAAAGTCGACTCCTAAACGAGTCTAAAGATGATAAAAAAATCAGAATGTTCAAATACAGAAACGGCAAGCAATCCGCGATGATATGCTGTGTCTTTACGCATAAACCTTCGAAACCGACTTCAGTTAACGTTAACGTTACTTACTGTTTTTTGTGATACCTATTGTTAATTAGCAATATATTTTTTAATTTTGCATTTGACAGGGGAAGCCTTGTCGTGACATTAGTAAAAAAAGAAGCGTTATGTCTTCATCTTGTAAGTGAAAAGCCTAGGAAACTTTGACCACGAGAACAAGAGTTGGCAGACGGTTCCCGCGCATAGCGTGGGGCTGTTATACCATATCTGTTCTCAAAGGTTTTCCTAGCACCTTCACTTTAGGATGTGGCATACAGTTCCACGCTTCTGCATCTAAAAAAGGTTTTTAGGAACTGGAGACCGTGCAAACCAATTATGAAGAAAATTTTATTTTTTCTGTCGCTTCTCTTGTCAGTAACGACAATGTATGGAAAAGGATTTGGGAAAACGCTTGAACTACCCAACTTCAATTCGGGAAAAGCAGTGTGGATTCTACGAGCCGGCATCGGATTTAACGGTGTGGTTGGTAATGCAAAAGGGACACAGGAGGCAATATGGGATGATGGTGATTGGAGCGGGAGTTTCAAAAATACTTCAGGCTATGTTGTTTCTTTCGGCTTTAACAAGTCTTTTGGCTCTCATCCTCTTTATTGGGGCATGAGTCTTGACTTAGGGAAGAGAGGTTACCAGACAAATGCTGAATGGGTGCGTTCTGGTAAGAGTCAGGTTTCCGGAGGCTCTGACTATCATAAGAAAACTGCACAAGGGACGCTTTCATGCTACAATGTACAACTTTCGCCTATCACTATAGGGTATAAGTACACATTCCTCCAACGCATGGCTTTAGATGTCCATCTCGGAGCTTATGCAAGTTACGATTTTTCAGGAAATTATAAAACGTATACGTCTGATCATATCGTGTCTACCTCTAAATATGGCAATCGCAACGACTTCAAAGAAAATGAAGCCGAGGTCAAAATCGGAGATATTGACAACATGCGCAAATATGATGTCGGAATAAATGTTGGTGCCGGATATTGGTTTGGTCATTTCAATATTGATTTCACGTGGCAACGTGGTTTCATCCCTGTTTATGAAGGAGGGGACAAGAAAGTTTCAATTGGTAAGGGCGATAAACGAGAGCAAGGAAACTTTTTTTCAAATAATTTCCAACTACGTTTAGGCTACGCTTTCTAAGGATTTGGAGAATAGCCAAATGAGCCTAATATATTTTGGCTCTGTACTGCTGATATTATACTCCCGGTATAGTGGTTTGCCATTGTGCCGGGAGTAGTATTGTCGGATGGTAAGATTTGCGATTCTTGTGGGCAGTGGTGGGGCGATGTTTACCAGTCTTCTTCGTCGCGGTATGTATCGTCATATAGTCCGAGATCCTGATAGTCGAAATCGTCTATTTCGTCATCCTGCAAGTCATCCCATTCGTCCAACTCATCGTCAAGTTCATCGTCATAAATATTCCGGAGATCTTCGATTTCATCGAGTTGGTCTTGAAGCATGTCAATCTCGTCCTGAATGTGGTCGTAGTATTCCGACTCGTAGTCGCAGTCATCGAGTTGACTTTCAAGGTCGTTTATGCGGTCTTGCAAGTCGCAGGCGTCGTAATCCTGTAAATCATCAGTATCATTTAGAGGTATATATTCAGTTGTCTCGTAACGCCCGGCAGCGGGTTTTGAGGCTATGACGTATTCATTGTCCAATTGTTCCACGCGGGCTTCACACATCGGGTCATGGTCGGGGACTTTGCTGTGAGGGTAGGGTAGTGACTGCTGTTTCTTCTTTTGGGAGAGCAGGTTGCGGATCATGTTAAAGATGGCGAGTTCGCCCAGGATATTCCAGAATGACATGGCGCAATGTTTTTTTATCGGTTAAACTTTTCGAGGATTTTGGCGGAGATGTAATATACAAGGATTCCTACGGGTAATGCTACACAGAAAAAGAATGTGAGAAAGCCCGGACACGAGCATATGACTATAAACAATATTATAATCACCCATAAAACTATACCAAACATAATCAGGTCAATTTAAGGTTAACTGATGTCGGCACCATCGTGGAGAGCCTGCCCAAGCCAGGCGATAGCACAAAAAATAACAAAAATAAATCCCATAAGCGACTGTATTAAAATGTTGCAAGGAAAGCCATTACGACCTTCATCAGCAAATTTATGGCTTTAGTGGGCGGGATTTAGGCACACTGATGTTAAATAATGCTTATGCCGTTCTTTTTTTGCGCAGCGAATGTTTCAGCTTGTCAACGAGATTGCGAGGTATGCGCCTCATGACCGGATGAGCTACAGAGGCTACAATCATCGCAGCTTTATATTTCAGGGCAAAAGAGAAGGAGTTGATTGTCTCCAAGGTCATTACAAGCATTTCCGATATGCGCGCCTCTGTGTCGGGGGTGCTGTCGCTGTCATGGTCGGCATTCTTGGTTATTATGCCTACGATGTGACCGTTGGCGGCTACGCTGCACCTGACTGTGGCTATCCCCGACAGCATTTCGTTGATGTCATAGCGGTTGTCGTTGTTCCATATCACAAGCTTGTCGCCGTCGATGTCGACATTGTATTGGTGGAAGCCGCGATAGTTTTCGCGCAGGGCTTCGTTGTGGTGGTGGTTGAGATACAGTACGCCGCCGACGCGAAGACATTTCAAACATTCCATGATGCCAAGTGTCGGGTTGGCGCTGTGGTCCAATGCGTTGCGCACATGAATCAGATCCACGCTTCCTTATAGGCAACCGAGACGCTTTCAAGCATTCCGAACCGTATACGTGGCTTTTCAGGGGCGTGACGCTCAAGGATGCGATTGTAAAAAGAAGCGAGAGGATCGACCCGGTCTACGCGCACCGGGATGCCGCGAAATTCTGTCCCGAAAGTGTAGCTGAGCGCACATCCGAGGTCAATGAAGAGCGGGGTGGAGGAGCATGATGCGGCAAACTCGATAATATCAAAGTTGTCAAGCCTACATTCCTTTCCGTAATCGCTCCACGAGTCGAGGGCTTTAAGGCTGCGACGGTGACTATAGTAGCTTTTCCAGAATGAGATTTCGTAGGGTATTCCTTTTAGCCATTTCTTAAAAGAATTGCGTTCGTCAGGTGTCATTGGGAATTGAGTGTTTGTTGCCTCGCATGAGAGGGAGGCAGTGCGGTTATAATGAGTTTGTTTTACAAATTTAAGGAAAATAGTGTGACCGTCAAACTATAACCGCACATATCGTCAGTCGGCGGAGTCAACCGGCTGCTTCATGAGCCGCTTCCATTTGGCATAACCGAACAATGCGATTACCGTATAGCAGGCATACAGAATTGCGTAAAACGGGCGGTCCTTATAAAGGTATAGCCCGACACACACGGCGTCAACCAGTATCCATGCGATCCACTGCTCGATATATTTGCGCGCGAGCATCCACATCGCCACTATGCTGAGCGAGGTGGTGAACGCGTCACAGTAAGGCACGGTGCTGTCAGTGTATCTTACAAGCCAGAAGGCTATTATGACATAGGTCACTGCAAAGGCGGCAACGCATCCTGCAAGCCGCCTGCCGTTGATGTGGCTTATGGGAAGCTCCTTTTTACGGGTATTTCCGCCTTTGCCTCTGTGCATGGTCCACGCGATGTAGCCATATATGGCTATCACGAAGTAGTAGATGTTCATGGCGAAGTCGGCATACAGTCCCGCGCGGTAATAGACCCAGAAAGATATTGTGGGCATGGCAATGTTGGCAAACCACATCTTAGGGTCGGCATGATACTCCCAGTAAAGATATAGCAGTCCTATCAGGAACCCCGCTATCTCAAGGCAGCGGTCGAGCGTGAAAAAGTCGGTGATAGCTTCTATCGTCATTTTTTTAGAATCTTACAGTGACCGACGCAAGCACGTTGACCGGAGCCTGGGCGGCATATCCGCTGTAGCGGTAGATGACTTTCTCTCCATTTTCATCGACATAATATCCAGCCCCGGCATATCCGTTGCTTTCATATTTTTCATTAAACAGGTTGTAGATGGAGAAGCCTGCGCGTAATTCTTTAAGACCGGCAATCTTTCCGAAATTGTAGCCCAGATGCAGGTTGCTTACAAAATAAGCGTCGAGCATCTGCTCGCGCGAATGGGCGTTGCTTAGATACTGGCTGCTTACGTAGTGGCTCTGAAGCGTGGCTTCAATGCGGCGATAGTGGAAGTTAAAAGAGTTGTTAAGGGTGAATGACGGAGAAAAGGCTATCGGGGTCGAGCCTATGTAGACTTCGATAGGATTGGTCCACTCATCCTCATAGATATATTCGGTAAAGTCTTTTATCCTGTTGCGTGACAGCGTGGCGTTTATCTGCCAGTCAAACCATCGGCACGGCATAAGCCCTCCCTGCAGCTCGATGCCGGCCCGGTAGCTGCGTGGCGCGTTTACGCTCAGGGGGTTGCCTGTGTCGGAGAGCTGTCCTGTCAGTACAAGCTGGTCTTTGTAGTCCATGTAATACAGGTTGACTCCGAGGGTGAACATCCGGTGAGAGTAAGTGTATCCTATTTCATAGTCAAACATTCGCTCCGCTTTGGGGTCATGGTTGCGGTCGCCGTCGGTGAAGTTGTCGCGCACGGGTTCGCGATGAGCCACGCTCCAGGATGCAAATGCTCTGTTATGTCGCCCGTCGTTGAAACTTAATCCGAGCTTGGGGTTAAAGAAGTCATATTTCTTATGAATGTCAAGCGCTGCCATAGAGCCGGTGGTGTAGTCGAAGTTGTCGCTTACGCCGGAGAGCTTGTAGTCAAGATGACGATACTGTAAGTCGGCAAATGCCGACAGGAGGTCGGTGACGGCAACGTTGGCGCGCACATATATATTTGCGTCAAATTTATCGCCGGTGTTGCGGTAATATTCCTGGAGCGGATTAATCGGGCCGATATAATTGCGCACCCATTTGATGCGTCCGAAGTGGTCACCGTTGAACAGGCTTGCCGAGCCGCCGAGAGTGACATCTATATTGCCGTGGTTATAGTTGGCGGTCGCGGTCATTCCGCCAAAGTCATTGTCATTGAATTTCAGCCTGATAAGGTCGCTCTTTTTTATCTCTTCTCCATCGGCGTTTATATATGGGGGCAAGCCATATTCAATCAATGTGCGTCCGGTTTTCAGCTGGTCGTAGTGTCCGTCGCCTTTTGTGTAAAACAGCGCAGCGTTCAGTCGCCATCGTTCATTTATCGTCTGCCAGAAGTGGAGTTGGAAGTGATGTTGGGTGAAATGGTCTTTTTGGTCGGGGTAATATGCCGTGTTGCCGTCGCTGTCGGTGTATTTTCCACATGGATTGTAGCGTCTGCCATACTTTTCCATATCCTCTTTGGAGGCATAGTCCCACGCCATATAGGTCTCTTCGTTGCCTCCAAACGCGATGAGCCTCAAAGTCGTGTTGCCGTTGACATAGCCCACCTGCCCGAAGTAGCTCCACAGCTTGGACGAAGCACGGTCGATATATCCGTCTGACCCGATATTGCTTATCCTGGCGTCGATTGTCCAGTGACCTCCAAGTAATCCTGACCCCGCACGCAAAGTGGCTTTATGGGTGTTGTACATTCCGTAGGCCCCGGAAAATTCACCGTAGGCATCGCTTGAGGGCGAGTCGGTGACCATGTTGATAGATGCCCCGAATGCGCCTGCTCCGTTTACGCTTGTGCCGGCGCCCCGCTGTATCTGGATGTCCTGCACTGACGATGCGAAGTCGGGCATGTTGACCCAGTAGACATTATGGCTCTCGGCGTCGTTGACGGGGATTCCGTTGGTCATGACATTTATGCGTGAGGCGTCGGTGCCGCGTACCCTGATGCCGCTGTAGCCTACACCGGCTCCTGCATCTGACGTTGATATTACCGACGGGGTCATCGAAAGAAGAAAGGGCAGGTCACGCCCGTCATTGTTTTTCTCGATTTCTTTCTTGCGTATCACATTGTATGCGACAGGAGTATTCTCATTGGCACGGTTTGCCGAAATCTCAATCTCGGGAAGCGTGACACCTAAAAGTGAATCGATTGCCGCCTCGCTCTCAGAGACGGCATGTATGTGGAATGTGCATGACGATACGCCACACATTGCCACGAAAAGCAGCTGCTTGTTCATATTGATGTTTTCTCTACGCCGGTATTACCCGGATCAGGTTCAAAGGGTATAATCTCAGCCGTAAGTGGCAACGCCACCTGTAGCACCCCTAAAATCTATTACTTAACTCGCCGCGAAATTACATAAAAATATCGTCAGATGCAAAAAATGTGTACTAACATAAAAAAGCGTTGAAGAAAAATGCGAAAATGTTTGGCGGTTTAAATATAAATGCATAACTTTGCACTCGCAAAACGGTAATGGCGGGATAGCTCAGTTGGTTAGAGCGTCGGATTCATAACCCGGAGGTCTCGAGTTCAATTCTCGATCCCGCTACCAGCAACAAGAGATGCAACAGGCTGCCTGTTGCATCTTTTTTGTTTTAGGTCGATATTTTATGTGAAATTTCTTGACCACATTCAAAACAATTATTAATTTTGCATCCGCAAATCGACATGAGGAAAGATGCCGGAGTGGTCGATCGGGACGGTCTCGAAAACCGTTGTACCCTTACGGGTACCCAGGGTTCGAATCCCTGTCTTTCCGCGAATGTACCCACGTACATCACCAGAAAAAAAGCCTGTAACTATCAAGTTTGCAGGCTTTTATTTTGCTCGCTCCCTTATTTATAGCTGTTAGTTGTGGCGGTAAGACGACTCGGTTTATCTTGGCGGTTTCTCTGAGATACGGCAGTTCCAGACATCGGTGTCAAGTCCGAGACGCGCATCCATCTCTGTTTTCTTCAAGAAGGAGCATCAACGTGACGGTTTCCCTTACCGGCTGAAAGGCGAAGTTGTGTCGAAGGCCCTTACACTCGGCGGTGGTTCCTGGAGTGTCTATGGTTTGGACGATATGGGATTCTCCAATGACGTGCGCGAGAACGCGGGAAGCTATCAGGTTAAGATGACGGGCTACAATTACGACGATCTTTACGATTGGGCTTACGCCATGCGCGACACCCTCCTTTCCCATAGGAGAATAAAAGAAGTGACCATTTCTTCAGAGTTTTCTTATTGGAAAGATGACTATTCGGAGTTTTATCTCGCCATAGACAGGGACAGACTCGCCAAGACGGGTATCAATGCAGGGCAGATGTTCGCCGCCATCGGACCAACCTTCGGACGCGGAACAGCTGCAGGGACGGTTATGTCATCCCAAGGCAGCGAGGCCATAAGGCTTTATTCGCGACAGGGGGAGGAATACGACATTTTCTCCCTCATGAACCGTCCGTTCTCGGTAGGCGACAAGACGTTCAAACTTTCTGACATAGGCCGGATAGAGAAGCGGCAGTCTCCGCAGGAGATTGTAAAACGGAATCAGGAGTATGTGCTGTGTCTGCAATATTAATATATCGGCTCAAACAAGCATGGAGAGAGAGTTCTGACGCAGGATTTGGAGAAAATCAACAATATTCTGCCTGTCGGATACAAGGCGGTCAACGAGCGGACCGAATGGAGGCGGAAAGACGACTCGGCTAAATATTGGCTTCTTCTGCTGGTAATCGGCATCTTCTTCTTCACTTCTTCGATACTTTTCAATTCATTGCGCCAGCCTTTCGCAATAATCTTCATGATTCCGGTCTCCTTTATAGGAGTGTTCCTTATATTCTATCTCCTACATCTTAATTTTGACCAAGGGGGATTTGCTTCTTTCATTCTCCTTTCCGGCATAACAGTCAACGCCGCCATCTACATACTCAATGAATTCAATACCTTACGGAGGCAATATACGAAGGTGTCGCCTCGTAAGCTTTATGTCAATGCCTTCCGCATAAAGATCGTGCCAATACTACTGACGGTGCTGTCTACCATCCTCGGTTTCCTGCCTTTTATCGTCGGAGAGTCGAAGGAGTCATTTTGGTATCCTCTCGCCATCGGCACAATGGGAGGTCTTGTCATGTCTCTTGTCGCAGTATTTTTAATACTTCCTATCGCCGTTATTTCTAAGAAAAACAAATAGTCATGTAATATCAATGATTAGAGATACGTCCGGTTTTGACTCTGTCCGGCAAAATCCTGCTTCGCGCTTTGTGATTCAGTAAAGCTTGAGGCTGTGTCTATGATTTAAAGGGGGCGTTTTGCTGTCTTTTCTCCGTATTTTCGCTCGAAAATATCGAAGTGCTCCTCGCCCCATTTAAGCATCAGGTCGATGATTGGTAGCAGTGATAGTCCGAGTTCGGTTATTTTATATTCTGAACGGGGAGGGAGTTCCGGGTAGATTGTCTTCGTTACAAGTCCGTCTTCAACCATCTCTTTGAGCTGAATGTCAAGCACGCGGGGTGCCGCCTCGGGCAGACATTTGTGAATTTCGCTTGGTCGCTGTGGCTCACCGTCTCTCAGTTCATCAAGGATACATGACTTCCATTTCGACTCGATAAGACTCATTGTGAGCCTTAACGGACAGTCCAGATCCACGGGTATTTTCTTTTCGTATGCCATCGTTTCAGTTTTTATTTTCTTTCCGAATGTAAAGTTAGTCAATAACTGCCTAATTTCCATATACCGAAAAATTATTCGGTATATGAATAATTTTTCGGTACTTGATTTAGAGGTATTACCATTGTAACTTTGCATTCAGTTATCGCCTTGGCGCTTTGCCTTGGCAAAGAAAATCAAATAAATACATATAGATATGCGAAACGAAATCAAGGAATATGAAGCAGTGGCTCGTGCAGCCGAGAAGTTTGTAAAGAGTGTCGCCGAGGGCAACAGCGAGTATGCAAAGACTCTGTTCACCGACGATGCCGTGCTGTTCGGCATACTGAACGGCACCGTTGAGCGCGGCTCTATAGATCAGTTCTACCACAATGTCGATACTGTCGGTGCCGGAGCGGAGTTCAAAGCCCGAATCGACGTTCTTGCCGTTGAGGAGACCGTGGCGGTCGTACGCGTCCTCGAAGAGGGGTGGAGCGGGTCCATTGACTTCACAGACTTCCTTCTACTCCTCAAGCTGGACGGCGAATGGAAGTGTGTGGCAAAAGCCTACAACCAGAACTCTGACACAATTAAAGAGTGACACTATAAAATCCGAAATCCAGTCTCTTATGATGCTTTGAAATTGAAGATTGGGCGGATTATGGTGTTGATGTTGACGGTGTCGCCTATATTGGCAATGATTTCCTCTGCCGGTTTATAGACCATAGGCGACTCGTCACGCGTAAACTCGTTGACCGATTCCGAGTAGATTCCCTTCATGGATGCCGCGAAGTCTTCCATCGTGATTTTCGCGTATGCCTGGCTTCGGCTCAATACACGTCCTGCCCCGTGGGGCGCTGAGCAGTTCCAGTCGGGATTACCCTTACCGGTACAAAGCAACGAGCCGTCGCGCATGTTTAGGGGAATTATGCAACGTTCGCCCTCGGCTGCCGAGATTGCACCTTTGCGGATGATATTTTCATCACTTATGTAGTTGTGGATTGATTCAAATTCCTCTTTTACTTCCACTCCCTCAAAAAAGCGCAAAAGCAGGAGAGATATAAGCTTACGGTTTAGCACTGCCCATCGCTGGCAAAGTCGCATGTCATGAAGATAATGCTCTCGGGCGTCACCCTCGACATAGCATAGTGCGGAAGGTAGCGATGGTTCAGCCTCGGTGTATTCCTTGCGCATTTTCTTGATGACGCTCCGTAGCTCGGAACGGCGTCCTGCCGCCTTGTATTCCTCGATAATGTGCTTGATTCTCTTTTCAAACTCGTCGGCGCCGGCAGTAAGATGCTTAACGGCTTTTGCCTGATATATGTCGGCAACCTGCTTGCCAAGGTTGCGGGAGCCGCTGTGAACCACAAGGTACACATTACCTTCTTCATCCTTGTCAAGTTCGATGAAATGGTTGCCGCCTCCAAGCGAGCCGATTGCCTTGTTGATGCGCCCGGAGTCTTTAATATCGCGGTAGCAGTAAAGTTCAGTCACAAGTTGCTTTGCCTCGCGGTAGATTTCCATCTCCTTGTCGACAAGCGGCTTGAAACCGCGTTTCTCTTCACGTACCCACATGCCGGAAGGCACATTGCCAAGTATATGCTCGTGGAATGTGTGATAATCAATTTCATTGAGTTTGCCGAGGTTAAGAACGCGCATACCGCAGCCTATGTCGACGCCGACAATGTTGGGGATAACCTTGTCGCCGAGGTCGCCTGTGAACCCGATTACGCATCCGGCACCGGCGTGTACGTCGGGCATGATGCGTATTTTCTTGTCGGAAAATACGTCAATCGAAAGCAGTTCCTTGATCTGCTCCAAAGCGCTTTCTTCAACATTATCTGTGAATATCTTCACGTCATGTCCTTCGATTGTCTTCATAATTCTGTAATTTTTATAATTCTGATGTAATGACGTAGTCCTCGCGAGTCATCCGAGAGCGTGGTCGGTCTCAGGTCGGTATGCGGTGGCTTGTCACTCGGACTGACCGCAAAGTTAGATAGCCGCTGCGCAACCATTCTGCGCACTAAAAGCAAAACACAAAATTTTCTCATGACCGCAAAATCTCACCAGGGTGAAGCATATTGCAGCGCAGTATAAATATTGTAGCTATTCAGCCAAAGGATTTTCCCGGAGGCAATAGTTATGTTATATAATAGAAGAAGAATATACTATTGGGATGCATTCGATGATTTTGACCAATTAAAATATATTGAATTCTGAAGTCGCGCAAAAGAATAATCGGCATTGACACATGAAGGATATTTGGCATAAAAAAGCAGCTATTACTTCACATCATTATAACGGCGGGCTGCTATCTTTACGCTCTCGGCAATCCGGGCGCGGAATTCGGGCGGGGCTATGACTTCGGCATGACCTCCATAACCGAGGATGAGACGTTCAAGCTCGTTATTAATCACTACTTTTAGCGATAGCTGGATGCTGCCGTCGCGGAAGCGCTGCTCTACCTTCTGCGATTTATGGAATGGTTTTGACTCAACGTAGGGAGCCTGATTGCGGTCAATTTTAATTACTACCCGCCGAGCCCTGTCATGGATTCCTTTGGTTACTCCGATTGTATCATCAAAGAAATGCTCCGGGTCAAAGTCAACACATTTTTTGAAAGGGTGTTTCTTGTCTATGTCGACTGAATGAATGCGGTCGAGGGCGAATATATTAACTTGCGGAGCGCGGTTGGTAGCCTTCTCGCAGATAAGAAACCAGCGGTTGCGATACTCTTTCAGCAGGTAGGGATATACCACCCATGTCTCCGGCTGACGTGCCTTGAAGGACTGGTATTCTATGATTATGGTCTGCTGCTTGCGCACAGCGTCATAGATTACCCCAATGAATTGCGCGCCTTTGTAGCCAGCGACATGCTCCATGTCCATTGCGGGGACGGATGACCCGGTGTGGCGCGAAATCTGCTCGTTAAGTTTGCTGATGGTGTCGATTGACGAGGCAAGCTGCGGAAATCCTTGAAGTTGCCGCAGGATGTCGAGCGCCGAGTTAAGGGCGTCAAGCCCTTCATCGTTAAGCGGCAGGTGGGTTATGCTGTAATCGGGGTCTTCATACTCATAGTACTTGTTATCGCGCACCACGATAGGCGCGTTATAGCCGAGGCGGTCACTGCGCATCAAGGCAAGGTCGTTCTGAAATGTGCGGCGGCTGACCGGGTTGCTCCGTCCCTCATATTCTGCAAGTGCATCGGTGCAGGCATCAATCAGGTCATTGATGGTCCATCGGCGATAATGGTTTTGGAGACACTTGTCGATTGTGGAAATGCGTATAAGAGTGGAGCGATTCAGTGGCATAATCAGATTTTTTTTACGAAAATAGTAAAATTTTCTTCTGTGCGCAAATCAATTGCGCACCTGCGCTCCAACTTTGCAGCAAAAATATAACCACACATGATTATAAAAGGAAAAACGACCACGGCTGAAATCTTTACCTATAATATAGAAGAGTCAGCTCTTGACTGGATAACTGAACTGTGCGACCACCCGGCAATGGAGGGTGTGCCTATCGTGCAGATGCCTGACGTTCACTCCGGAAGCTCATGTAATGTCGGCACAGCCTATCCGATAGGAATGTATGTCAATCCCGACCATGTCGGTGTCGACATCGGTTGCACAGTCTCCATGCATCGTCTTTCATGTAATGTCGATGCCGATGACTTTGCGCTGCTTGACCATCGCATACGTGAGGTAATCCCTACGGGCAATGAGATTTGCTCAAAAAACTCTCTCAATGAAAAGGAGTTGTTTCGCTTCCTCAATTCACAGTATCTGAAATCCCGTTCTGCCGCCCCCGACCTTATAAACGAAGCGCCTCGTATAGATGCACGTTTCATCACAGACTTCTGCCGCCGCGTCAAACTTCAGGAGGGCGTCTTCTACAAGAGCCTCGGCTCTCTCGGCGGCGGCAACCATTTCATTGAATATGGCGAGGATGCCGTATCAGGCGACGGTTGGCTGACGATTCATTGCGGTTCCCGTAATCTCGGAGTCAAAGTGGCAAACTATTGGCATAATGTCGCGCAGAATCCCAAGCGAGCCAAATACATCGGTTATCTTTGGGGTGACGCTTTGCGCGGCTATCTCTCCGATATGATTATAACTCAGGCATATGCACTCTACAATCATCAGGTAATACGTGACCGCATCTTCACTATACTGAAAAAGCTCTGCAAGGCAAAATGTGTTGAATCAATATTCACCACCCACAATTACATATCGCTTATTGATGACCAACCGATATTGCGCAAGGGCGCAATCGATGCCTCCGAGGACAGGAAAATCGCCATTCCGTTTAACATGCGCGATGGCATAGCCATTTGCCGAGGCAAAGGTAATGAGCGCTGGCTTAACACTGCGCCCCACGGTGCCGGGCGTATAATGAGCCGTGCTCAGGCAAAAAAGCAAATATCCATGAGCGATTATGAGAGCGCAATGACCGGCATATATTCATCATCGGTAGGGAAGGGGACTCTTGACGAATCGCCGATGGCTTATAAGCCTGCGGAAGAAATACTCGAGCTTATCCGACCGACAGCCGAGATTATCTCAATGATTAAACCTAAACTCAACATTAAAGACAACGGAGAATGAAAAAATACATACAGATAACAGCCGGGCGGGGCCCTGTCGAGTGTGCGAGGGCTGTCGCGCTCGTGGCGCGTGAGCTCATCAAAGCAATTCCGGCGTTGCAGCTCGCCGATTGTGAGCCTCACAATCAAGAAGATGGATGCTTCATGTCGATGACGTTAGTAACCGAAGAAGTGATTCCTCATTCTTTTATACAAGAGTGGGAGGGTACCATACTCTGGCGGTCGACAACTAACCCATATCGTCCGGGACACAAGCGGAGTAACTGGTTTGTCGGCATACACTTCTTTGATGACGTGGAACTGCCACGGATTAATGAATCAGACATCGTTTATGAAACGTGCCGTTCAGGAGGTAAAGGCGGTCAGAATGTCAACAAAGTAGAGACCTCAGTCCGTGCGATCCATACTCCATCGGGCCTATCGGTGAAATGCTCTGATGAGCGCTCGCAATCGCAAAACAAGACGCTTGCCCGTGAAAGACTCTTGCTGAAACTGCGCCGGCAAAATGACAAAGCTATTGCAGAATCGCAGTCACGGCAATGGAGCAACCACGACCGTCTCGAACGAGGCAACCCCGTAAAAAAGTTTTCCGGGCCATTATGATTTCTAATACTTTAATACACACCTGACCCCGGGTGCCTGCATGGTGGCTTGGCAAGGTGGCGCGCGCTGAATGTATGTATGAACCCTCTGTTCTGCGTATGTGTTTTGGATATTGACATTGTGTCATTAATCTTTATTTAATATACAAGGTTATGAAATTAGCTGAAGCATTAAGCCGGCGGGCGGCGCTTATGGACAAGGTGCGCCAATTGAAGGTGCGCCTTGACGACTGTATCAAGATTCAGGAGGGAGACACTCCTATAGAGACCCCTGAAGAGGTGATTGCCGAACTTGACAAAACGCTTGATTCGCTGCGCCGCCTCATATATTGTATAAACATCACCAACACCCGCACGGAAGTGGATGGCAGAAATATTACATTATTGCTTGCCGAACGCGATACGCTAAAATTGCGTGTCACGACTCTTGCTGACAGCCTTAAACATCTTACTGTGCGGGAGGACAGGTATAACAGGAGCGAGATCAGATATGTCAGGACCGTAGATGCCGGAGAGTTCCGTAAACTCTATGACAGGTGCGCGTCACAACTGCGCCAGCTGGATCTCAAAATTCAGTCTATTGGCTGGATGACTGATTTGATAGAAGAGATGTAACGCTACAATCGGGTTTTGCAACCGACCCGATATAAGATGATAATCCGGCGACTGGGGCGGAAGATGTCTGTGGCGATGCAAAATTTTTTAATCATGAGCCGCAGGGCAGCGGTATTTTTTGCAAAATGCACTGCCGGCATAGTGTACACGTGTATGGGGCATATGTTCAAGATGAACATTCACTACGCATTACCACGCATCGGCAGGCGTCTTGCCTACTGTCGCCGGATTTTTTTACAGCCGCCGACACGCGCGTTGATTAAACGAAAAATCCCAAGTATTTGATTTCAAATACTTGGGATTTTCAGGGTGTCCGAGATGAGATTCGAACTCACACAGCCCAACGGCCACTACCCCCTCAAA